>Ga0169931_10000406_pt1 | contig 70273 bp, 61 predicted proteins | sample Kivu_15m_20L_FD_129675 | JGI IMG/M metagenome (GOLD analysis project Ga0169931, IMG submission 129675) | Freshwater microbial communities from Lake Kivu, Western Province, Rwanda to study Microbial Dark Matter (Phase II) - Kivu_15m_20L... | ecosystem: Environmental > Aquatic > Freshwater > Lake... | reverse complement strand
TCTACCCTCAAAATAGCTGTATCCACCACCTAATTTGTAGTTTTTCTCAGCTCCGGGATGATTCAATTGAACGGTTAAAATGCTCATTTAATAAGGTGTTGATTGAATTTTAATTTTTCTTCTCTTGAACTAAATAAAAAGGGCTTTCTTCGTTGAACTTGAAACAGAACTTGTGCAATTTTTCCATTGATTTGAAACCTACGAACCAATAGTGGTCTTTTTGTACCTACATCAACCGATTTCCATTCTTTATCGGGTGAGGGAAAATCTATTTTTTGTTCGTGACCGGGTGAGGATGAAAATAAAATCACATCAGGTTGAAGTTCTACAATCAATTTTTTCCAAAGTGTGTGACCTTCCATTTCCAATTCCTGACGCACATTTTCCGACAATTTTGACCAAGTGGGAATGGTTGCCCAAGGACTGCAAATATCGGTATGAATAGCTGTATTTTTTGCGCCTTCATAAAACGATGCTTCAAAACTTTGCAAAACTGCCCCAAAACTCCCTTTGAACCAAGCACCATAAGGGTTGCGCTTGAAATAATTGTTCAATGCCAATTCTAATCCCTTATCCGTTCCATCATAATCAGGAAAGCGAAAATCTTTGCTAACCGCAGTGGCATCATTAGGGCGAAATTCCCTGTCTGATGGATTTAAACCCACCGTAACCACCCGAAGCGGTGAAGCTTCATAAGCAGGGCGGTTGCCAAACCAATGGATGGGGAGGGTGTTGATTGTATTATTCATTATTGTTTAAAATGACTTGATTTTTTCTGAAACTTTACGTTGTATTTAGAAAAAATAATATATTGAATAAGGTAACAAATAATAAGAAAAAGAAATAAGAAAATTACAAAGAAGATATTACTACTATAACAGCTACAATGAAGAAAACAGCACATTGAAATAAAGAAAATCAAAACAAATAATCCTTGAAAAATTAAAGAGGTTATGATGAAAAATTTATTTAATTCTTGAAGAAAATCACGCCCTTTTTTAAATGGAGAATAATGTTTAAACAGCTTTTCATATTCACTTTTATCAAACTCTTCTATTCTAATTTCATCAACAATCAGTTGGTCTCTTCTTAACATATATCCTAATATAATTGAAATTATTATTGGAATACTGAAGATAAAAATGTTAAACACTACGGCTATAAAAAGTAGCCATAATGTTTTCTCATTAGGACTATGGACAAAATCCTTGAGTGCCATGCTAATTAATGTAGATGAAGCAATTAGTACGGCTAAAAATGAAATCAAGATAGTTTGCCTATGGTTTTCATTTTCAGAATATTGTCTACATAAGTCCTTTTTTATTTCGTCTTTTATAGATAAACACATTCTGTTTTATGTTAATTAATTTTTAATGGCTTGCTTATGTTTGTAGATTATTGTCCTATGGTGTCCAACCCGAATAACTATATTCTTCAAAAATGTTTGTAAATCGATTTACAATTTTTTGAAATTTTTTAAGGCTATCCGATGTTTTTCTTTTGTCCTTTCTGTTATCCTCGGCTTTTTTTAACCACTCTCTAAAATCCATGTCGTAATTATCCAACTTGTTATCTAATTCAGAAAATTTCTTCTTTGCACTGGCATTATCTACTTTAGATAATTTTTCAAGAATATTCTTATATTGGATTAAATTATTAGTTAAACCATTATAATTTCCAGAAATACCCATCAATTCAAAACAATAATCGGTCAATACAAAATCACCACTCAACTTGTCATTATCAAGAAATTTATGATAGGTCATTTCTTTATTTATTTCGATAAGAATGTTAAAAATATTTTCTAAAAGAGTAATCTCCTCTCTTAAAATCGAAGTCTTATCGAAACTGTTTTTCAAGTCAGTAATTGGTTTTTGTTTTGTTTTAACCTCGTTACTATCGTTTGATTTAATTTCATTCTCAGTAATCGCTATATCAACTCTCATCGAGATATGATTATTCCATTCCTGCGGTAGGAATCTAACGTGTTTTGCTTTTGTTTCTTTTGGTAGGTTAAAGATGTTTACAGTATTTCTGTCAGATGCTCCTTTGACATCTTTAAACTCAGTCCAGTTTTTTAAATCAGTGCTTAGTCCAATATTTAATTTTGTTACCCACTGATCCATATTAAACCTTCCCTGAACTGCTACAGCTTTTATTGTAAATACACTGCCCAAATCTACTTGAATCCATTGATTTTTATCATTCGTTTTGGCAGACCAATTTGCTTTGCCCTGTGAATTATTCAATCGACAGAGTTTCGCAGAATGATTTCTGTTATAATCTGATGATGAAGAGAATGAACTATCTCCAAGTTCACTTATGATCCATTTCATTTTTTTATTTTTATAAATTTTAACCTACTCCCTTTCAGGCGTTTCGGTATTCTACTTTTGTAAATAAAAACCCCACCGTAACCACCCGAAGCGGTGAAGCTTCATAAGCAGGGCGGTTGCCAAACCAATGGATGGGGAGGGTGGGGATTTTACTCATCCTTTAACGCTCTTTATATTGTCCTTCAATCGCTCAATTTCTTTCTTTTTAGATTCCATTTGATTGACAATTGAGTTGATGGCATTAATTTTACTTTGACGATAAGAACGTTTACTGTTTGGGTCTTTCGTGTTTTTAATCATCGTTCCATAATACTCAGATTTACGCTTTTTATCGTCTTTTAGTCGTTGTAAATCTTTGCGAACACTTTCAATTCTCACCTTATAATTGGCGATTTGATTTCTTTGAGATTGAGTTAGTGGCATGGTATAGAAATTATAATAAAGCCTACTCCCTTTCAGGCGTTTCAGCATTCTCCTTTTGTTTTTTGTTTTAAGAAAGAGGCTGTCTTAAAGACAGCCCTTTAATGAGTTTTTTAAAATGATTCAGGATGTGCTTCTTTTGCTTTTTGAGCGCCTCCTTCTGCTACTTTTTTATTGTAGGCAGTAAGTGAAACTTTATCGTCCTCATTGAGCGAACGATATTTTCGTCCATTTTTAGTGTACATCACTTCAATTTTAACACCATAGGCATCTTCGTAGCGCTTTTCAAAAGTTCCAACGTGCATTGAGCCATTCGTTGATAATTCTGCCGCAGCTTTTTTTGCTCTAATGGAAGCATGCGTAACACCCCAAGCAATAGATTTTCCACTTTGGTCATACCATCTTAACCAGAGGTGCGGAAATTTGTCCGTAAATTCATTACCAATAGATTTTAACAACTTGCTGCCTGTAAATTTAATATCTGACATAATTTTACTTTTTATATTGAATTGTACCTACTCCCTTTCAGGCGTTTCGGTATTCTCCTCACAAATAAAACAGTCTGAACTATTTTACCCCAAACTTTGTACTTGCTTGAGATAGTGTAAAATCATTATTAACCAATTTTCCTGGCTCTACTGTTGCATTAGGTAATGTTGCTACTTGTACTTTTAACCCCGTAGCCGCTTCGAATTTTGTTTCAAAGTTTCCCACTTTTGTGTTGCCTTTACAATCAAAATCCTCCACTTTTTTGTCGCTTAGACTTGCAAGTGTTGCCTTTGGGTCAGCAAACTTAGGTCCTTTATAAACTCGTAATTCTAGACCAAAAGTCTTTTTAAATTGATTTTGAAGACCTGCCACAGACATTCTTCCGGAAATGCTAAAATCTGCCATAATTAAAATTAAATATTTATTGTGCCTACTCTATATGCTTTTCGGCTTCCGCTAGTTATAAAGTTGTTTAATTCAAATACCAAATTGTCAAAGCTGTGATGATGACTATCACAAGAATTAATATCCACCAAGGAAAAGATTTTTTGTCTTGATGAAGCGCTTCAACAATTCGCGGATTGATTACCTCTAAATGATAATCCCCTTTTTTAAAAGGTTTTTTTGATTCATAAGAAACGACATTTATACCATATTGCTTGACATGATTGATTAAGTTTTGTAAATCATGTTCACCTGTTTCCGTATCCTTTGATTCCCATGTCTTTGCTACTAACACCTCAATTCCATCGCTTGTCAAAAATGTTTCTCCTTCGGCAATGAAATGTGAGGCATTTATATCTAAGCCTTGTTCTTCACATTCTTTTCTAATACTTCCGGGTTGTACTACACCATACAATCTTTCTGTATATGGCTTAAATAGAGATTTGTAATTTTTGGGAGCAGAAGGATTAATGGTGTCGGGTAGCATCACCTTCAATTCCGCGAAAGTTATGTTTGGATAAAGTTTGAATACCGCAGCGACTACACCTAATGCTGTTCGATTCATTGCTTTTCCTTCAACTTCAATTACACCCTTTTTCAATTCAAGGCGTTGTTCTTGTGCGAGTTTTTCGAATAATTGCATGCTCCAAATTTACCCTCACCCACCCGAAAAATTGGTATCAAGTTGTTTCAAGTTTGCTCCGTTTTGTTTTCGTATTTTTAAAGTCCGTTACTTTGATCATGGCTCGACATTTTACCGTATATCCCAACGACTTAGTGCTCCACGATTTGATGCGTCATATCGAGAAACGTTCTGGAATTCGCTTGCAAAGTTTTAGTGATTGTAAGCGCCTTTCTGAGCTTTTAGACCAATCAGGTTTTACTATTTCAGCACTTACTTTGTCGCGCTGCTTTGGTTTTTCCAAATCTGAACATCGCCCCTTTCCTTCCACGCTTAATTTGTTGTCGGTTTACTTGGGTTTCCGTTCTTTTAATCATTTTTCTCAAGCTACAAATGAAGCCGTTCGGTATGCTTTAAATCATCCTGAATTAAAATTTGAACATGGAGATTTTGCTTACACCGCTCTCGAACTTGCTATTCAAACAGAAGATTGGACTACCACACGACTCATCATTGAATCCTTCGATCCAAAACCTTCAAACACCACGGAATTTGTTTGGTTTCTCGGTACCCAAGTACGCAGTTTGAAAAAGAAAGAAGGTTTTTTGGCTTTGCTAGCTGATACTGAAATTGGAAGAAAGTATTTTTATGAAAGTTTTGTAGATGAAGACGATCCCGATAATTATTATTCGAATGCGATCCAACAGTTTTATGCGCCAAAAACGGCCGCTATTGGACATCAAATTTTCTACAAGAGTTATTTGAACGGCAAACAACTTTACCTCGGAAAAAAAGTAGATTGGAAAACACTTGAATTTATCAATGATTCAAGTATCCAATTAAACGAGCTACATTACCAAGAAGTCTCGCGTCTGCTTGAAATGCGCATGTTTCGGGAATACGTAGGTTTTAACCGAAGTTCGAAAATGGAGCAATTGCTCAATGAATTATTAAATCGCCTAGTCAATGAGCCTTGGTATAATCGTTCAGCTTCACTTTCGCGTGCATTGAAAGCTTTCGTTGTTTCTGGACATTTTGATTATTTCGCTCAACATCATCAAGGCCTGCATAATACGATTCAGCGAATAATCCAAGAAGCAGGAAATCGTCGTTTCAATGTTGGAGATTTGGTTTTACAATTCCTCATCCACTCTTCCAAACCCCTACAACAATATGCCGAAAAGCCGCCAATGAAAGTGCAATTGCGGGTTTTCAATGAAGATAAGGCACGTTTAACGCTGGAGAGTGCAACGGCTATGTTATATGTCCAACCCGAAATGAGGTCTGTCATGGAAAAAAACCTGCAAAAATTCACAGCCAATTCAGAAAACGGGTGGGTGATGAAAGTTTTGAGGGGGACGTGAGGACTGTGATTTATTAGCTTAGATGATTACTAGGAGAAGTGTGAGATTGAAATCATCAAAACCCACCCACTCACAAAAAATCAAACACTACTCTTTTCACCTGGCTTTAAACAAATACAAACGGAATGACTTGAGTTATACCAATTGACACAAATATTGTCGTACATAAAATTACTTAGGGTATTCATTGAAAGAAGGACGTTTTTTGGGAGGACTTTAGGACTCCGCTGAGGCGGAAGGACATTAAGACATTAGGACTTTAGGATTTTAGGATTTTAGGACTTTATGAGGGAATGAGTTAATTTGAAGATTTGAAAATTTGAAAATGGTTTGATTGTGGAAAGAAGAACGTTTTTGGGAGGGAATTTTCAAATCACCACATTTTCAAATTTTCAAATCACCACATTTTCAAATTTTCAAATCACCACATTTTCAAATCACCCCCCAAAAACCGCTTATCCTCAAAATCCAATTCCGTTTAAGCCCAAACAATCGTTTGTCATATAAATTTAATTCGCAAGGGTTTGCATACTATTTTTGACTCATGAAGTTTTTATTAAGTTCCTTTTTTCTAGTTGCTTTTGGATTCAGCTTTAGCCAAAACTACTGGCAACAACGCGTCGATTATCGCATAAATGTTCGTTTGAACGATGAAAATCACACGCTTTCCGCTAATATCGAATTTGATTACCAAAATAATTCGCCTCAAACCTTAGACAAAATTTATGTTCACTTGTGGCCAAACGCTTATCGCAACCACAAAACGGCTTTGGGCAAACAACTCTACAAAACTGGTGAGAACATTTTGCGCTTCGGTAAAGAGGAAGACAAAGGAAATATTGATTCGTTGGACTTTAAGGTCAATGGCGAAAAAGTTACTTGGGAATACGACCCACAACATATTGATATTGCGATTTTGAAACTCGCAAAAGGTTTGGCTCCTGGTCAAAAAATCACCGTTTCCACGCCCTTTAAGGTGAAAATTCCTTCTGGAAAAATTTCGCGCTTGGGACACATAGATCAGTCCTATCAAATCACACAATGGTACCCAAAACCTGCTGTTTACGATAAAAATGGCTGGAACGCGATTCCGTATTTAACACAAGGAGAATTTTATTCGGAATACGGCTCGTTTGATGTGAAAATTACGCTTCCGAAAAATTATGTAATTGGTGCAACAGGAGATTTACAAACAGCCGAAGAAATTGAATTCCTCAATCAAAAAGCGAAAGAAACGGAAAAGAAAATTCCAGATTTCTTGATTGAAAAACAAGGTCGCGGTGGAAAAACTGCCTTTCCAGCTTCCGATAAAACGTTTAAAACAGTTCATTTCACACAAGATAATGTGCACGATTTTGCTTGGTTTGCCGACAAACGCTACGCAGTTTTGAAAGGTGAAGTTGAACTTCCTCATTCCAAAAGAAAAGTGACTTCTTGGGCAATGTTTGTTCCTCACAATACAATTTACTGGCAACACGCAATTGAGTATTTGAACGATGGAACCTATTATTACTCACTTTGGAATGGCGATTATCCGTATAATCACGTAACGGCGGTTGATGGTACAATTAGCGCTGGTGGAGGAATGGAATATCCAACGATTACGGTGATTGGAAACGCTAGTTCAAAAGAAGAATTGGAAGTGGTGATTGTGCATGAAGTGGGACACAATTGGTTTTACGGAATCTTGGGTTCAAACGAACGCTGCCACGGTTGGATGGATGAAGGTTTGAATACCTTGAACGAGGTGCGTTACATGCAAACTAAATATCCAAACAACACCCGTTTTTCAGATATGGTGCTTAACGGACGTTTCCATCTTAACGACCTCGACCACAAAGACATGGGCGATATTTCCTACCGAGCAATTGCACTTTTGGGAGCAGATCAACCAATTGAAACGCATTCAGCTGATTTCACTCCAGCAAATTATGGAATTATTATGTACCAAAAAACAGGTCTCGTTTTCTATTATTTGATGGATTATTTAGGTGAAGAATTGTTCGACAAATGTATGAGTACCTATTACGAAGAATGGAAATTCAAACATCCTCAACCAGAAGATTTAAGGGCTGTTGTGGAACGTGTAAGTGGGAAAAAATTGGATTGGCTTTTCGACGATTTAATTCAAACCACCAACCACATCGACTATAAAATTAAAAATGTAAAAGTTGACAAAACAAACAACCAAACTTTAGTGACGGTGAAAAATGTTGGTCAAGTTCAAGGTCCAATAAATGTTACCGCACTGAAAGATACTACCGTAATTGCTTCCCAATGGTTAGACCCGACCAAAAAAGGAACTTTAACTTTTGCAGGTACGGATTACACCAATTTCCACATTGATTATGCACGGAACATTCCTGAAATTAATCGCACCAACAATTCTTGGAAAGCAAAAGGTCTATTCAAAAAGGCAGAACCTTTAAAATTGGAATTTTTTGTTGGCGATCATGAACTTGGAAAATCCAATCATTTTTGGTTGCCAATGATGGGTGCAAATGCTTACGATAAATTCATGTTGGGCGCAACTTTTCACAATATTGGCGTGCCGTTTAAGCAATTTCAATACGTTGCCACACCAATGTTTTCTTTCGGTCGCACTAATCTCGCAGGAATGGCCGAATTGAGTTACACCTTCTTGCCAAAAAGTAATTTGCGTTTCTCGCGATTTGGTCTTTCAGCGAAGTCTTTCGGAATGGAGCGCGACAGCAAATCCCACTTTGTAAATCTTGTTCCATATTGGAGTACGCAAATTGGAAATCGCGGACGTGCAAAGGCAAGCTCCCATTATTTGTTGTTGCAAGGTTTGTGGCAGACTAATTATTACGCACTTTCAATCGGTTCGGCTCGCTCGCAAAATTATGGTGGTTCAGCGCAATATGATTACCGTGTAATGCTTCCAGATCATCAGTTTAATTGGAATGTTAGAGGGGAAATGGTTCAAGAAACATTCTATAAGGACTACTTTGCAAGGCTCTCTACAACTGCAAGTTACCGCTATCGTTATTTAAAAAATAAAATGACCCGATGGATTGAACTAAGAGGATATTTTGGTCAAAATTTACTTTATCAAAACAGTTCAGCAATTCCAAATGAACAGTTTATGCTTTCAGTCAGTGGTGCTCGTGGAAATCAAGACTTTTTCATGGAAGATTACCATTTTGGACGTTTTGAAACGAGCGGTTTTTGGTCACAACAACGCCTTGACAACATGGGCGGATTCCGAAGTACTGCGAATATCAATAGCTCTACTTGGTTAACTGCGGCAAATTTCTACATGCAATTACCGTTGAAGCCAGGCTTGTTCGGTGTTTTTGGAGATTTTGGAGCTTACGATACCGGAAATAATATTGAAACCCTTTACAATGTTGGGCTCGGCGTTCGGTTGAGCAACGTTTTGGGTGTTTATTTCCCGCTTGCTCAAAGTGCAAATATGGGTGACTTATTCGATAATTACGGACAAAAAATCCGTTTCACCCTGAAAATGAATCTCGTAAATAAAAGAATTAATTTGTCTAATCTGCTTAACTAATCAATATCATGTCTGAAACAAAAATCTCATTTGGAAAAATCTTTTGGCCTAGCTTTTTAGCTGTTTTTATTGCAGGTCTTGTAGGAATGATTTTCTTTTTCCTCATCCTCGGTGGAATTATCGGCTCTTTCGGTTCCTTTGGTCCCAAACCTTTAGCCCTTGAGGATAAAACCATTTTGCACGTTCAACTTGACGGAGAAATTCGTGAAAAAGGAAAAAGTGAATTCGACCCAAGCAATTTTGATGTAATTGAGTCGATTGGTTTACCGGATGTACTTTACAGTTTAGATAAAGCGAAAAAAGACAGTAAGGTAAAAGGAGTTTTTCTTGATATTGGCGACATCAACTGTGGAATGGCTACTGCTCGAGAAATCAGAAATGCATTAAAAGACTTTAAGAAAAGCGGAAAATTTGTAATTGCTTATAATTCAGGAGAATACGTTTCGCAAAAGGCTTATTATGTAAGTTCGGTTGCGAACGAAGCGTATGGTTTTCCAATGTCAAATTTTCAATGGACAGGTTTGGGAGGTGAATTAACATTTTTCAAAGGTTTATTGGATAAATTAGATGTTGAAGTGGAAATTATTCGCGGTTCAAACAATGATTTCAAGAGTGCAGTGGAGCCATTTTTCAGAAAAGAAATGAGTGATTCTTCGCGTCACCAAGTTCAACGATACATCACTTCGATGTGGGAAGAAATGAGAACGGATATTGCAACAGACAGAAAAATTAGCGTGGAAAGATTGAATGAAATCGCGGAAAACATGGAGATTACCGATGTTGAAGGTGCGGTTAAAAACAAACTTTTGGACGGTTCGAAATACCGTGACGAAATGATGGCATACTTAATGAAAAAGGTTAAAGTGGAAGACGAGGATGATTTGGAATTGCAATCATTTGAAGTTTACGCGAAAAAAACATTCTACCAAGACCAAGTTTTAGTTAAAGCGAAAACTGCTGAAATTGCTGTGATTTTGGCTGAGGGTGATGTTTCCCGCGATGGTGACGGTTTAACCTCTACTCAAATTTGTAAGCTTTTCAAAAAAGTGAGGAATGACAAAAACGTAAAAACCGTTGTGTTCAGAATCAATAGTCCGGGAGGAAGTGCTTTGGCAAGTGAAGAAATTTGGAGAGAAGTGGACATGACCAACAAGGTGAAGAAAGTCATTGTTTCGATGGGTGACGTAGCCGCTTCAGGTGGATATTACATTGCTGCACCGGCTTACAAGATTTTTGCTGAACCAACCACGATAACAGGTTCGATTGGTGTATTTGGCATGATTCCATACACAGGAAAAATGTTAGAAAACAAATTAGGATTAACCTTTGACCGTGTTTCAACCAACAAACACGCAATTCTTTCCACAAATCGTAAATTGACAAAAGAAGAATTAGAAATGACGCAAAAAGAAGTGGATAACATTTACTTTCAATTTTTGGAGCGTGTTGCTTCAGGTCGTAAAATGACTACGGATCAAGTGAATGTTGTTGCTCGCGGACGAGTTTGGACAGGTCGTGATGCGTTGAGAATCGGTTTGGTTGACCAATTAGGTGGATTGAGTGATGCAATTGCTTATGCCGCAAATCAAGCGAAATTAAAAGATGCGAGTGTTTTGTATTATCCGTTGAAAAAAGAGGACAAACTCGGCGACCTTTTCGAAATGATTAATGAAGGAAAAGAGGACGACGAAGATGAAAGTGCAAAATTGAAAATCAAATCAAATTCTTTACCAAGTGAATTGCAAGAATACTATTCACAATTGAAAAAATTGGAAGGTATGAAAGGGATTCAAATGCGTATGCCTTATGAGATTAAGGTGGACTAATTTATTAGGTATCAATTTTTAGGTGAACTACGGAAGGTTGTTTTTTTTGAAGTTCCTCCTTATTCTATAAACGTAATGCCAACGATGACAAATTTGATTTTACATAGGAAAACAAGTATAGCATTTGTATAAGCCGCAGTGGTTTATTACTTCCTTTAAAGCATTGTCAATTGGGTTTAATTCATCAGCAGTTAAAACAAGTAATGTCAACTTTCAACCCAAAAAAGCATCTTTTTTTTGATTTTACCGTATGTTGAGTTAAATTTGTTCACCTTTGCTAAAATAAGCTTGATTATGAGAATTATAAACATTGTTACAGTTTTATCATTTTTGGCTCTTGCCGTAACTTCCTGTATCAAACACGAGGTTATTCCTCCACCAACCAATACTATCCCTTTAAAAGCATCATTTGTAGGTTTCGTTAATGGAACGCAAATAGAATTTACACAAAACGTTTTGGGATACCGGGGATTTGCAGGAAAGACTTCATTTATTAATCCATCTCCAACCCCATCAAAAATGATTTATGTTTCAGAAATTGGTTCTGCTCAGGATAGTAGAGCTGTCAAATTGACTTATGGTGCATTGAAATGGGATGCTGGACTAAATGCAGAACCTAATTTATCGATGTTCAATGATTTTCATAGTGCCAACTCTGGAATTGTTTTACCATTTAAAGATTATAATTCTTTGATTAACTTGGAGGGTGATGGAGTTCAAGTGGAGTACACAGACCAAAATGGACTAGTTTGGATTTCAAGAGAATCAGATTTAGGACAAACAACGAAATTTCTTGTTAAAAAACAAGCATCTGACAACACTGGGGACTACACACTTTTTGAATGTTCATTCAGTTGTAAAGTTTGGCGTGTTGACCCACAAACACAAGAGCAACTTAGTTTGAACCTAAACAACGCGAAGTTGAACGCTTGGTTCAAAAGATAAGACTCGATGAGTGATTCACTCAAAATAGCAATCATTGGTGATTATAACTTTACGTTTAATTCACATCATGCAACAAATTTGGCGTTGGATCACTCCAGCGCCTTTTTAGATTTAGAGATAAATTATTATTGGATTAAAATCGCTGAGGCCGTTCAATATAAAGTTTCGCAATTCGACCAATTTGATGGTGTTTGGATTGCACCAGGACCTTTTAAAAATCTATTTTACTTATCAGGTATTTTTAGAAATTTACTCGAATTAAGAAAACCTGTTTTGATAACTGGCGATGCTTTCAAATCCTTTTTTGAATACCTTATTACACAAAATCAACTGAATCCACATGGTGAAAAATTGATTTCAGACAATTTAATTCAAGGTAATCATTTTGAGCGTTTGACGATTACACCAAACAGTGCACTTTTCAAAAGATTGTACGAAAATTTCAGCAACATTGAGTTAACTTCTTCTCGCTTTAGTCTTTATCCTCAACTAATTGAAGCCCTCGACGGAAAATTGTTAGATGTAGAAGCTTACAATCAATTTGAAGAACCTGAAATTGTCAGTTTGAAAGATTATCCTTTCTTTTTATTATGTGGGTTTTGTCCTCAGATTTCATCTACAAGAGATCTCCCTCACCCAATAGTGTACACTTTCTTGAAAATAGCTACTCCTTTTCCACTTATTGAGAACGAATAAATTTAGCTTGCGATAAAAGTTGTAAAGGAAGTTTTGGTTTTGTTGCATTGAAAAAACTGTCACCACCCCACCAACTCACCTGTTTGTGCATAAAACAACAAACTTTCCACCTTCATATCGTAAAGCTCTTCCAACACCAATTCGTAGATATTCATTTGCTTTTGATGCGACTTCATTGGTTTTCCTGTTTTGAAGTCAACCACCCAAATTTGATTTTCACCAATCAATATTTTGTCGGGGCGTTTTGAATTTTCATCGTCAACTAAAATCAATTCTTCACTGATGAATGATTTTACCGAATCCAAAATATTCATCTCTTTCAACGCTTCAAAGAATCGCAGTCCCGCGGCTCTCAACTTTTCGATGTTATCAAGGTTTCCACCAATTTGTTTTTCAACCGCTTTTAATGCCGTTTCAATTTCTTGGGGGCTATTGCAATGCTCCATAAAAGCGTGAAAAAGATTCCCAAATTCTCGTTGCGGTTGCGGATTTTCAGAGGTTTGTTTGGCTTTGCTTCGGAAAACAATATCTGGATACCACAAGAAATCTGCGACATTTTCCGGCTCAAAATAACCCCAACTTACCTCCACTTTCTTTTGTTTTTCCACTTTTGCTAACTCCTCGCCCGATTCAAAAATCAACGTTTCACCGTTCTTTGTTGCACCAATTTTTTCCAACAATTCATGTAAAACCTGTCCAAATCCAGCTTTGCCATTGTTGAATCCGTACAAGCGCACCTCAGGTCGTGTAAGGGCAACGTACATCAAGTTTAACTTATCCAAAAAAGTCGCACGTCCTTCCTCTTTCGCTTTTTCCTGAATGGAAGTGATATTGCTCTCCTTACTCAGACTTGTGTAGATTATTTGTCCTTCAACGTCCACAAAATACCTGTTCAACGAACGAATACTACTGTCGTAATTCATGTAAGGCATTATCACAATTGGAAACTCAAGTCCTTTGGATTTATGAACGGTCATTATTTGCACCGCGTCTTTGGATTCTGGCATTTGAAGCGCCAATTTATCTTGTTTTTCCTCCAGAAATTCTAAAAAATGGCGCAAATCCGCGTGCTTATTGGATTGATAATCAAACATCACATCCATAAAGTGGTGTAAACGAGGTGTTTTTGTTTCTTCCCACTCCATCATTCGGATGAATTTCTGACCTAAATCGTAGAGGTTTTCAAAAGGCGCGAAAAAGGTTTCTTCCGATGAAAAGTAAGTGGTGATGAAATTTTGGGCGTTAAAAAATCGTGTTTTGCTTCCGTCGGGATTTTCTCGTTCTTGAAAAAGCTCCAAATAATCGTTTAAAGATTTGGTTTTATCCAAACGTATGTAACGCTCTGCAAAACGCTTCGGCCAAATTTTACTGTTGGGATTGGCGCGGTAATGCAAGTAGGCAATCATTAACTTGACTTTTTCGTCTTGACAAATCAATAAGGATTCCTGCGAAACAACTTTGATTCCTTCCTCGTGTAAAGCATTTGCAAGTGCCGTTCCCTGAGCGTTTCTTTCCACTAAAATGCAAATATCGCCTCTGTCAAAAGCAGAACCATCCTTATTACTTGCTTCATAAATAATCTCCAAAATTCGAGGAAGGATGTTCTCCAATTCATAATTATCTGGGAATGAAGTAATATTTACATACCCTTTTTCGCTGGAATCAATCTCTTGTTTGACATCGGCATAAAAATCTTTTGGCGCAGACATTTCTCCCTCAAGTTCTTTCCATTCTGAGAAAAGGCGATTATTCAAATCTACAATTTCAAAAGCGGAACGGAAATTTTTTTCTAAAGTGTGTTTGTATCCTGCGTTTTGAAAATAAGCGGAACGTTCGGCTAATTTCGGTTCGTTTTCAGGATTGTAAATCGCTGGAAGTGCGACAAATTGTTCTGCCAAACCGTTGTTGAATCGGTAAATCGATTGTTTAGGATCACCAACAATCAGGTTTCGTCTTCCGTAAGACAGCGATTCGTGCACGAGAGGAACCATGTTTAACCACTGAAGGCGGGAGGTGTCTTGAAATTCATCCAGTAGGAAATGCTCCAAACGAGTCCCCATGCGTTCGTAGATGTAGGGAGCTTCTTCCCCACTCACCAATTTATTGATTAATTTATTGAATTCTGAAATTCGAATAAGTTGTTCATTTTCACGTAATTCTGAAAGTTGTTCTGCCACAAATTTCAAAAGCGCCATGTCAAAAAAGTTCTTGGTTAATTTCTCCAAAACCTTGTAGCGCATGAAATTTCTTTCTCCGTAATTGTTCGCTGATAAAATTAAGTTTGCCAAATCTTCAGGGAAATGCTTCTTTTCGTTGAGATTGCAATTCTTCAAAACAGCATCAGTAAACAGTTCTTTGTTGGATTTCCATTTATCCTTTTCCAATCTTCCCATCAACCATTTCACAGCATTTTTTCCGCCACTCAATTCCTCAGGATTTAAAGGTTCGGCGAGAATATGCGCACTAATTTTTTCCAAATGAGCGTTGATTGTGTTTGAAATTTCATCGATTTCCTTCTTTAAAAGGTCGTAATCCTTTTGCTCAAAACTTTGTTCCATCAACCGTTCGATGAAAGGTTGATTTCCTTCTTTCACAATGGATTGAGAAAATTCGATTAGATTTTTTCGGAAGTTCCAACTGTTTCCCTCGTCAAGATTCGCCTTAGCGTAACGCTTCATCAATTCGGTCAAACGCTGTTCTTGTTCTTCACCCAACTTACTAATTAATGTATCAACCACTTGTTCAATAAGCAGATTTTCGTCTAAACTCACTTCAAAATCTCCTGGCAAATCCAAATCCCGACTGAATGAACGTATGAGTTTTAGGTTGAATTTATCAATGGTTGAAACGTTAAAATCTTCGTAACCGTGGAGCATTTCATTCAAAGCTTTTGCCGAACGATTTCTTATTTCCGAAACACTGATATCCAACTGCTTTTTCACGTCCTCCATCATTTGAATCGTTTTTTTATCGTCTTCCTTCAAATTGACAATTTTATCAAGAGTGGAAATAAGCCGCGACTTCATTTCAAAAGCAGCTTTATTGGTGAAAGTCATGGCGACAATGTGTTTAAACTTTCGAGTGATGTGTTTGTCGGCCAATAAAATCACCAAAAACTCAAGTACAAGGTTGTGTGTTTTTCCGCTACCTGCTGATGCACTTAGGATAAGTAAGGGCGTTTCGGCTCGATCAATTTCATGAATTTGCATGGTTAAATGTAGGATTAAAAAACGAGATTTTGATAATACCAACGTTCAATATTGGCAACTTATCCCACTTAAAATTCAGGAAAATAACTTGTACTACAAGCGTTATTTATTTGATTAATAGGCGCTAAAAAGTGTGTTTTAATTGAGCTTCCTTCACCCACTTAATAACTAAACTCAGCTGCTCTTCTTTTGAAAGATTACTATTGTCTAAAACAATGGCATCTTCAACTTGAATTAATGGACTTTCTTCTCTGTGAGAATCCATATAATCTCTTTCTTCTAAATTCTTGCGGACTTCCTCAATTGTGGTAGTTATTCCCTTTGATGATAATTCATTGAATCTTCTCAAAACGCGAACTTCTGGTTTTGCAGTAACAAAAATCTTTAACTCGGCATTAGGGAAAACTACAGATCCAATATCCCGCCCATCCATTATAATTCCTCCTTTTTCACCCATTTTTTGCTGAGCTGAAACTAACCTTTGTCGAACGTCTTTTACCGCAGCTACTTTAGAAACAATGCTAGCAACGTGATTTTCTCGAATTTCATTGCTAATATTCTCGCCATTCAAAAAAAGTGAGTCACAACCATTTTCAGTAATGAAATTCAATTCAATTTTTGGGAGTAGCGGAATAAGTTTGTTCGTATCAACTTCCCCGTCGATGATAGCCTTATTTCTTAAAGCGAATAATGAAACTGCGCGATACATTGCACCAGAATCAACGAAGATATAACCCAATTCTTTGGCTAAATCTTTTGCAAGTGTACTTTTTCCACAAGCGGAGTACCCGTCGATTGCTATCGTAATTTTTTTTTCCAAAAACTAATATTTATGAATTTACATTTACCTCTTTTGGAAAGTAGGTTTTTTGCCTAATCAATATTGTCGTTATTCCAAGTGTTATGCAAGCATCTGCAACATTCCAAATGGCTGGAAAGATTTGTTCTCCTCCAACCCAAGGCACCCAATTCGGCCAATTCACGTCAAATTGAAACATATCGACGACATTTCCAAAAAGAAAACCGCGGTAACGTACCTCGACCGGATAAGTAAATCCATAATCGGTACAGTTCATTTTGATTCCAGAACCTTGAAGTTGATTAAACCCTTCACAAGGATTAAACGGAAAAATTAAATCGTAAAAAAGCGAATCAATTAAATTACCTGTTGCTCCTGCACAAATAAATCCAACTACAATTAGAAATTCCAATTTCGCACCATTCTTTGCTTCCTTAATTATGTAATAGATAATACCTACTATGGCAACAATTCGAAAAAGACTCAACGCAAGTTTGCCCCACATTCCAGAACCTAGGGTAGTTCCGAATGCCATTCCTTGATTTTCAATGTAATGAAGTACAAACCAATTCCCAATTAAAAGTTTTTGCTCGTCAGAAGAAAATGAAGTTTTGATATAAATCTTTACAATTTGATCCAAAAGGAGCAAACAGAAAACAACAACAGCAACAATAACTAACTTACGCTTCACTATCTTTTTTGTGCATTTTTAGCGTCAATACTCATGGTTGCATGTGGAACTAATCTCAAACGCGCTTTTGGAATAAGCGTTCCATTTACACGACAAATTCCATAGGTTTTGTTTTCTATTCGTACTAATGCTGCTTGTAAATTTTGAATGAATTTCTCTTGTCTTGCGGCAAGTTGAGCTACTTCTTCACGTGATAAAGTTTCAGAACCATCTTCCATCATGTTAAATGTTCTGCCTGTATCATCTGTTCCATGATCATCGTTGTGGGAAAGGGAGCCAATTAGCAATGAATAATTTTCTTGCGCTTCTTTCAACTTGCTTAATATCAATTCTTTAAATTCTTCTAATTCGACGTCTGAATAACGGTTTTTCTCAGTTGACATAGTGATAAAATTTCAGATAATGGTGGCAAATATATAGTATTCAAGTACAAAACGGGATGAACATAAAAACAAAAAAATGATAAATGAGTACACTCCTTAAAGTTAGTTTCTCTCGAATCAATCAAAATCGACGTGAAGTGAATTTTAAACTAGTTCGGGTAGCTCGCGCTGCTAATGATTGTTAAAGAGTTCCAAAGTTTAGGGCTTTGCGTACAGAAATGGTTAAGTCCTTCACAATCGAAAAATGGATTTTTTGATTTGGTGAATAAATCAAGAGGTTTACTGTTTTTTCCTCGTTATCATTATACAAGTCAGAGTAATACCCTGTAAGCTATGTTAAACGTGAAAAAAAAAGACTACATCAATTTCCTGTATCTTATTCTTTTAGGAGCGGAATCACCCAAACGTTTACGCTTATTTTCCTCGTAATCGGAATATGAACCTTCGAACCAATAAACTTGAGAATCACCCTCAAAAGCAAGAATGTGCGTACAAATTCTATCCAAGAACCAGCGGTCGTGGGAAATAACTACTGCACAACCAGCAAAGTTTTCAATTCCTTCTTCCAAAGCACGTAAGGTGTTAACGTCGATGTCGTTCGTCGGCTCATCCAGCAAGAGAACATTGGCTTCTGTTTTCAAGGTCATCGCTAAATGCAAGCGGTTTCTTTCACCTCCTGAAAGCACTCCAACTTTTTTGTTTTGGTCAGCTCCCATGAAATTGAACTTCGACAAATAAGCACGTGAGTTGATTTTTTGATTTCCGATTTCAACATATTCTAAACCGTTTGAAACGACATCAAAAACCGTTTTTTCAGGATGAATGTCTTTGTGTGTTTGGTCAACATATCCGATTTTCACTGTATCACCAACCAAGAATTCACCTTTATCCGGTTGAAGTTCGTCCATAATCATTTTGAAAATGGTGGTTTTTCCAGCTCCATTTGGTCCGATAACCCCAACAATTCCAGCGGGTGGAAGTTTGAAATTCAGATCGTCGTACAACAATTTATCGCCAAATGCTTTTGCCACATGCACTGCCTCAATAACATTTTGTCCAAGTCGTGGACCGTTCGGAATTGGAATTTCAAGTTTCGCTTCTTTTTCCTTCAATTCTTCCGACAACATTTTATCGTAGTTCTGTAAACGGGCTTTGCTTTTTGCTTGACGTGCTTTTGGGTTCATTCTCACCCAATCCAATTCTCGTGCAAGCATTTTTTGGCGTTTTGACTCTTGTTTTTCTTCTTCTTTCAAACGTTTTCCTTTCTGCTCCAACCAAGAAGAGTAATTTCCTTTCCATGGAATTCCTTCCCCACGATCCAACTCTAATATCCAGCCAGCCACATTATCCAAGAAGTAACGGTCGTGGGTTACTGCGATAACAGTTCCTTTGTATTGTTGTAAATGTTGTTCTAGCCAATCAATTGATTCAGCATCAAGGTGGTTGGTAGGCTCATCCAAAAGTAAAACATCTGGATTTTGAAGTAATAAACGACACAATGCAACTCTACGTTTCTCACCTCCTGAAAGCGTTTCAATTAATTGGTCGTCTGGTGGACAGCGCAAAGCATCCATTGCTCTTTCCAATTTTGCATCCAATTCCCAAGCGTCAAGTGCATCAATTTTATCTTGAACCTCACCTTGGCGAGCAATGAGTTTGTCCATTTTGTCAGGGTCATTCAAAACCTCTTCATCCATGAATGCCGCATTGATTTCCTCGTACTCACGCAAAACATCAACTGTCTCTTGGGCACCTTCCATTACGATTTCTTTCACCGTTTTCTTCAAATCCAATTCCGGCTCTTGAGGTAGGTAACCAACAGAATATCCCGGTGCAAAAACAACCTCTCCTTGATAAGATTGGTCAAGTCCAGCAATGATTTTCATCACGGTGGATTTACCCGAACCGTTTAAACCGATGATGCCGATTTTAGCCCCATAAAAAAAGGACAAGTAAATATTTTTGATGATTTGTTTTCCGGTAGGTGTGTTTTTGGAAACCCCAACCATGGAAAAAATGATTTTTTTATCGTCTGACATAATTTTTGAAATAGGTTGGCAAAGGTAAACATACTATTTACAAAGTTTGGGGGAAAATTGAAAATACAAAGACTGCATTTCGAAATATTGGTCTGCCATGAATTGTTAAGGTTCGAAAGTTCATACATTTGGATTTCAATGCGATTCTAATGAACAAAATCCCAACTTTCCTTTCCATACTTTTTGCTATTTCTTTAGTGAACATAAACGCACAAATTTTCAAAGACACCTCCAAGAAAGTTGTTTTTGAATGGAATGGTTTTATGGATGTTTTTAGTAGTTATTCGAATGAAAGAATCCCTCTAAATGTGTGGGAGCCTTGGAATAATTACACAGATGAAATTCACCCTAATTTGGTTTCACACAATCGCAGAAAGGGAATTCACATCAATCAAGCTTTGATTCAAGGAAGTTTTTCTTATGACCGTTTTAAGGTGAATTTAGGCGTTCATGGAGGAACTTATGTGAACGATAATTACCGCGATGAGAGCATCAAGTATTTTTCTGAGGCAAATATTTTGATTGACTTAGACAAGCAAAAAAAGATTGATTTACAAGTTGGGATTATGCCTTCTCACATTGGATATGAAAATGCCATTTCCATGGACAATTGGACACTTACGCGTTCCGTGATGGCAGACAATAGCCCTTATTTTATGACTGGAGCAAAATTAAATTGGAAGGTAAAAAAGTGGCAATTAGCAGGATTAGTTTTGAATGGCTGGCAAAAAATACAATTTGACCCTTATGAAAAATTACCCGCTTTTGGGTGGCAAATACAGCGAAATGGTGAAAAGTTCATTTTCAATTCGAGTGCTTATTTAGAATGGCGAAAAATGGAGAATTGGTCGGGACCTGTTTGGTTTCACAATTTTTATGTGAAGTGGTTGATAAATGAAAAAAACGGTTTGATTTTCGCCGTTGATTACGGTCAACAACAAGTGAAAAATGACATTGGACAGAAGAATTTTGGCGGCGCGTCACTTGTTTTTCGCCACGATTGGTCACCGAAATGGATAAGTGCAATTCGAGGTGAATTTTATTCAGGAAATGAGTTGCGAATGCCACGGATCTATGAGCAATGGCGAACAACTTTGGGCGGTTCAACCAATGTTGATTTTAAATTCCACAAGCATCTTTGGTTTCGAGCTGATTTGAGGTATTTGAATGTCTTGAATTTGAATGAAAAGGATTCCCATTTTCTGCAATTTACAGTTTCGGCTGCGGTAAGAATCTAGTATTTTATACCAATTATGTTACAATTTGTCGCATAAAAAATGATTTTTGGTATGATGCCGCCGCCACGGCAATGACATTCGATGTAATTTGAATACGTCAATATATGTCATCGTCGGTATTATATGAGGTGAGTATTTGAATAATAAGTCGACTTCGAAAAGTTAAGTCCGCGGCGAAACAATCAAAATAGACACGAATTGAAGCTTGAACCACTTTCAATTGCTACAATAAATAAATTTTGGTGACAAGGATGAGTTTGGCAGTCCGCCTTGGAGGAGGGGCTTTTCGGATTGTACTCAACTCAGGATTTTAGGTAGTTTTGTGTTCCGAAAACTTAAACTACTGTATTCTTTTGCTTTGGCACAATTATAGGTAGGCGGGTTTCGTGTTCTAAAGCTACGTTATGAAAAAAATCTATGCTCTCGCATTTGCGCTTTTTACAATCGCCTCAATTTCAGCACAAAAAATCATTTATGAAACAACGAGTAAGTGGTTTCTTGGATTCAATTATGGTGCTACTTGGCATCAAAGCGATGTGAAAAATGTGGTTTCCAACGGATATGGACTTGTCCTTGGTAAATCGTACAATTTCGATTACGGTCGCGTTTTTAGTTTCGATATTCGCGGTCGTTACTTACGAGGGAATTTTATAGGTCAAGACAATGATACGACAGCAATCTTTGCGTCTTCGGCAAATGCGGCTCTCAACCCTTACCTCAACGCACAAGGTCAAGGTTTTACGGTTCACAATTTCCAAACCGACATTCACCGTGGCGCATTAGAATTGGTGTTGCACTTAAACGCACTCACAGAAAGAACCGGTTGGGACCCTTATGTTTTTGGTGGTATCGGCTTAACGTTCCGACAAACTTTTAGTGATTTATTGGATCAAAACAATAACAGTACACCTTATGATTATCAAGCCATGTTGGACAATAGCTCCAGCTTGAGTAGTCAATTAAGTACACAACTAGACAAAATTTATGATACTCCGCTTTACGGAAATGCCGACCGTTACAGTGTGAATTTTATGCCTAGTTGGGGTTTTGGTTTGGGTTATCAAATTGGAAAAAGGGTTTCACTTGGGATAGAACACAAAATCACTTACACCCTTCGCGATGATTTCGACGGTTTGAAAAGCGATGTAAGATTAGAAAATGACCGTCATCATTACACTTCTGCTTACCTTAATTTCAGATTTAGAACACGTTGGAGAGGCGACAACACCAATTCGAGTGGAAACGTAGATAATTTCAATACCAATTGCCCTCAACCTGTAATTAATATTACATCAGCAACAGGACAAAATGTTCAATTCCCGACTTATCGTTTAGAGGCAACAGTTAATAATCTTTCCAATGCACAAGAATTAATTCTTACAAATTCGTCTGGTCAGCAATTTTTCTTCAATTACAATCCTACCACACGCCGCATCGAAGCAGATTTGAATTTGATGGAAGGGTCGAACAATTTTACTCTTCGTGCAACAAATCGCTGTGGGACAGATACTAGGAATTTCTCAGTTATCTACACGCCTTGTAACATCACACAAATTCAATTCACCAATCCAGCAAATCCACAAACAGTTGAAAGAAACCCGAATTTCCGCTTAACAGCTTTTGTTTCACGTGTGGAGAATGCCAATAATATTCGTTTGTTCCACAACAATAACCCTGTTTTTGGTTTCACCTTTAATCGTTCAAATGGTTCTCTTTCGAGCAATATTTTTCTTGCTCCGGGCTTAAACCAATTCCGTATTGAAGCTCAAAATTCATGCGGAACACAAACCATGAGCACCTCTGTAACTTATGATAATTGCGTTGAACCAACTATTCAACTTGTTGCACCAGGAGCTACAGGTGTTTCTGTTTCTCAAAGCAATTACACCGTTCGAGCTTTGTTGAATAATATTGAACGTGCAGATCAAATCACTTTTATTCACAACAACTTGTCCACGAATGCTTTTAGTTTTATCAACGGACAATTGACGTACAATGGATTTTTAAACCCTGGAATTAATAATTTCTCCATTACCGCTGCAAATAATTGTGGTGCTAAAACAACTTCATTCACTGTTAATCTTCAAACATGTCAAGCACCTGTAATTTCAGCAATTACTCCTGCTCAGAATACATCGGTAAATGCGCTTTCGCTTCCTGTTCGTTTCCGCGCTGAACACATCACCGCCAAGCAAAATATTCAAATTGCTGTAAATGGCGTGAATTGGAATAACTTCAATTTCAACACCGCAAACAAAGAAATTTCGGGAACGGTAATTCTTCAAAATGGAGTGAACACGATTACCATTCAAGCTACAAATACGTGTGGAACTGACATCGAAACAATTGTGGTGAACGCTGAAAATTGTGTTGCGCCATCCATCGCAATTCAGTCCGCAGGAAATAATGTGAATACGGCCGCTTTCCTTTTCGCTGCAACGGTAACCAATATGCCTGACCCTTCAGGAATCCAATTGACTTGGAACGGACAAGCGATTAATTTCAATTACGACGGATCGAATTTGACAAGTGCAGTGAATTTAAGTTCAGGTTTGAACACCTTTGTTTTAACCGCTAATCGCATTTGTGGAACTTCAACCAAAACCCTGGCCATTACGTTCAACGATTGTGTTACACCTCAAGTGGTAATTCAACAACCTTCTGCTCCTGGCTCAACGGTTAATCAGCCGGTTTACCACTTCAATGCTTTGGTTTCCAATATTTCATCTTCCACCACTTTAAATCTGACGTTGAATAATGTTCCAGTTGCTTTTGTATTGAACAATGGAAAAGTTACGGCAGATTTGAATTTACAACCGGGTGTAAACAACATTAGCTTGAACGCGAGTAGTGCTTGTGGTTTTGACACCAAAACAACCAATATCAATTTTGTAAACTGTGTTCCACCAACGATTTCTTGGACAAGTCCTAATCGTCCAGATGCGGTCGTAAATCAAGCGAACTTTGCATTGAATGCCGCAGTGACGGGAATTACAAGTAATCAAAGCATCAGTTTAAAACATAATAATCAATTGATTCCTTTTGGCTTTACAAACAATACTGTTACGGCAAATTTGGTTCTTGCTCCAGGATTAAACACCTTCACTTTATCGGCACTAAACAGTTGTGGAACAGCGATTGAAAACACTCAAGTGACGCTTGATAATTGTGTTGCGCCAGTGTTAACCTTGTCAAATTCCATTCAACCTAACGCAACAGTTTCACAAGAGAATTACACGCTCAATGCAAACGTGACAGGTTCTGTTTTAAATGCGGCTGTTTCCCTAACGCACAACGGAATTTCTAAGCCTTTCAACTTGAATAATGGCAATATCTCAGCCAATTTAACGCTTTCGCCAGGTCAAAACACAATCGCACTTTCAGCAGTAAATCAATGTGGAAACGATTTGAAAACTTGGACTGTTCAATATGTTCAATGTCAAAATCCGACAATCAGTTTGGTGAACCCTGCACAAAGTGGTCTAACAGTGAATCGACCGGCATTGGTATTTGTTGCTTTCGCTCAAAATGTATCGCAAGCCTCTGAAGTTAATGTGAAATTGAACGGACAAAATATTTCTGCTTTCGATTTTATTGGTGGGAAAATCAGCGCTGCATTGACTTTGGTTACAGGAAACAATACGATTACGGTTTCAGCAACAACTCCTTGTGGAACAGTTACTGAAAACTACAACATAACTTACAGTGGTTGCACCCAACCAAGTATCATCTTCGAAAATCCAGCTCAAGCAGGAGTAACAGTAAGCAATGCTAATTTCAACTTTAAAGCTAAAGTAGAACAGGTTTCTAACCTTGCTGGAGTCGTGTTGAAATTGAACGGAAATACAGTCACTGGTTATGCATTTAATTCAGGTGTACTCACCGCAAATCTTACTTTACAACCAGGCACAAACAACATTTCTATAATTGCAACTAACGATTGCGGAAGTTTGACCCAAAATACCACAGTAAATTTTGACAATTGTGTTCCACCAACGGCTCAATTCACAGCACCAACTCAAGGTTTACAAGTTAATACAGCTTCATTCATTGTAAAAGCAAGCGTTCAAAACGTAAATAATTTACAAGGAATTACCATGAAATTGAACGGTAATGTTTTATCAGGTTTGACCTTAGTAAATGGTGTTGTTCAAGCTGCCGTAATGCTTCAACCAGGAATCAACACTTTCCAATTGACTGCTACAAATGCTTGTGGAACAGTTAACCAAAGTGCGACAGTGGAATTTTTGAATTGTTCAGCGCCAATAATTGCTATTACTCAGCCTACTGAAAATAGTACGGTGACTTCATCTTCGTTTACTTTCAAGGCAACGGTTCAAAATATGCCGAGTACACAAGGCTTAATGCTGAAATTAAACGGAATTCCAGTTCAAAACGCGTCTTTTGTAAACGGAGTCGTTCAAGCGGTTGTAAGCTTACAAAATGGACAAAACAATTTTGAGTTAAGTGCAATAAACGCTTGCGGAAATGCAACAAAAACGGCAACTGTAACTTTCGATAATTGCCAAACACCAACCGTTTCTTTCACCAATCCTTCCAATAGTGGTGGCTCTGTGAATCGCCCGAATTTCTCCTTGCAAGCGAATGTGTTGAACATGTTGAGTACACAAGGTTTGAGCTTGAAACAAAACGGAACTGCGATTACCAATTTCACTTTTGTAAATGGACAAATTCAAGCGGCAGTAACCTTACAAAACGGTTTGAACACCTTTATTCTTTCCGCTCAAAATAATTGTGGAACGGCAAACGAAACTGTTACTGTGAATTTCAGTAATTGCGTTTCTCCGACCATCGCTTTTGTTCAACCTATTGGCTTTAACGCAGTGACGAATTCAGCGACTTACTCGGTTAAAGTAAACGTCCAAAAAGTAGCCAATCCAAATAGTTTGGAATTCAAATTAAACGGTGCGCCAATTGCCAATGCTAGTTTTGTAAATGGTCTTGTTTCGGCAGATGTTCAGTTGATTCCGGGTAAAAACACTTTCACCTTAAAAGCAACAAATGAGTGTGGTTCGGTAACTCAAAGCGGTGAAGTGACTTACAACGAATGTTTGGCGCCGGCAGTTAATATTTTGAACCCAGCAACAAACAACAGCACCGTTTCAAATGCCAATTTCAACTTTACGGCATCCGTTCAAAACATGGCGAGTACGCAAGGATTGGTAGTGAAATTAAATGGAACAACGGTAAGTAACCTCAACTTTACCAACGGACAAGTTCAAGCCAATTTACAGTTACAAACAGGTCTAAACACCATCTTAATTTCAGCGACCAACACTTGTGGAACAGATACAAAATCTGCAACTGTAACTTTTGACAATTGTACCCCTCCAACCGCACAGTTCACTAATCCAACAGCGAGTGGTTCGTCAGTGAATCGTGTTGCGTTCAACCTTCAAGCGAACATAAGCAACATCAGTTCAGCGCAAGGAATTGTTTTGAAGCAAAACGGAAATGCAGTAACCAACTTCACTTTTGTGGCTGGTAAACTTTCTGTTCCAGTGAATCTAGTTCCAGGTCAAAACACTTTTGATTTAACAGTTTCTAATAATTGCGGAACGGACAATGAAGTTATTTCTGTGAATTTCAACGATTGTGCAAGTCCAGTGGTAGCATTTACGCAACCTTCGCAATTGCAAACCAACGTTGCACAAGCGAGTTACCAAATCAAAGCCAATATTCAAAACATGACTTCTTCGCAAGGAGTTGTATTGAATTGGAACGGAAACGCGGTGAATAATTTTACATTTCAAAATGGCGTTCTTCAAGCCAATGTTACGCTTGCAAATGGTTTGAACACTTTTGTTTTGTCTGCAACAAATGCTTGTGGTACCATTTCACAAACCGCCACAGTGAATTTCACTCCTTGCAACGCACCGTCTGTAAATATTGTAAATCCAAATGGTGGACCAACGGTAACAACACCAAATTTCACATTTAATGGTTCAGTGCAAAACATGAATTCAACCAATGGATTGATGTTGACGTTAAATGGAAGTGTGGTAAGTAATGCCAACTTCAACAACGGATTGATAACAGCAAACGTGACTTTACAACCAGGCTCAAACACCTTTGTATTGTCAGCAACAAACACTTGTGGTACTGATTCAAAAACTGAAAAAGTGACTTATGAAAATTGTGTTGCGCCAACAGTAAGTTTTGTAAGTCCAAATCCTACAGTTTCGATTACTACCAATAATCAATTCACTGTTCAAGCTTTGGTTCAGAATGTAAATTCAAATCAAGGGGTTACATTGAAACACAATGGAAATCCGGTAAGTAATTTCAGCTTTTCCAACGGGCAACTTCAAGCATCAATTACCTTGGTCAACGGTATCAACAACTTCATGATTTCTGCCACAAACGCATGTGGTACAGTAAGTGAAAATGCTGCTATTCGTTTGGCGACTTGTAATCAGCCTGTTGTGGTAATTACTCAACCAACAGCGGGAAGTCCAATGGTTACTTCTCCAAATTATACCTTGACAGCGAACATTCAGAATGTTGGAAACCCACAAGCGGTGCAGGTTACTCACAACGGTAATCCAGTCCAAGGGTTCAGTTTTAGTAATGGCCAATTACAAGCAAATATCACTTTGCAATCTGGTACGAATAACTTCACAGTTACTGCCACCAATAATTGTGGAAATGACACCAAAAATGCGTCTGTTTCATTTAATTCTTGTGTTGCACCAACAGTAGCCTTTACCAATCCTGCTCCAGGAACAGTTTCAGCCTACAATCCAAACTTCACCATTCAAGCAGCTGTTCAAAACATTAATTCACCTCAACAAGTAGAATTGAAATTAAATGGAAATGTGGTGAGTGGTGTGAGTGTGAATAACGGACAAGTTGCTGCAAACGTGACCTTAAATTCTGGTTTCAACCAAATTCAGATAACCGTTACGAATGCTTGTGGAACAGACAATAAATCTGCTTCACTTCGCTTGAGTTGTCCACAACCTATCATTTCATTTGTTGATCCAGACGGAAGCAATCCAACGGTTACCAATGCAAATTATCAAGTTCGTGCAACGCTTCAAAACATTACAAGTCCGCAAGATGTGGTGGTGCGTTTGAATGGAAATGCAGTTCAAAATGTGAATGTCAATAATGGTCAGCTAACTGGTAATGTGACTTTGGTAAACGGTAGCAATAATGTGAGTATCACTGCAACAAATTCTTGTGGTACAAATACACAAACAGCTTCGGTAAACTTGAATAGCTGCATTGCTCCAACGGTTACATTCAATAGCAGTTTACCAAGTGGATCTTATACCACTCAATCTTCTTTCCCTGCCAATATTGTGATTGGAAATTACAATCCGAATGTTTCGTTAATCGTTCGTGTGAATGGTGTGAATGTGACCAACTACAACAATAACAATGGAGTGATTACAGGAAATATCAATTTAGGATTTGGCACAACAACTATTGAAGTTATAGCGAATAGTCCTTGTGGTTCTAATCAAGGATCTTACACGATTACACGTTGTAAAACGGCAACGTTGACATTAGTTCGTCCAACTTCCACCAACGTTACGGTGAGTGAACAAAATCAAGTTTTCCAATTCAAATTATTTAATGTTGAAAACCCACAATGGCTGAGCATTCAGTTCAACAATGCGTCATTCAACAATTACCAAATTCAAGGAGAATTAGTTTCTGGAATGGTGAGTTTGAATCCTGGAATTAATACGGTGAGAATTAACGTTAATACGCCATGTAACCAATTTACTGAAACCTTGACGTTTAATTACGTTCCTGCTGGAAACGGTACAATGCAACAAGGAAGTCCGGGTGGAAATACAGACGATGGAAGTAATCCTCGTCCAGGTGCGCGTCCAACAAATACAGGAGGAGGAGGAGGAAATAATCCTGGTCGTACAAATCAGCAACAAACACAACCAACACGAACAAATACGCCTACTGAAACTAAACCAACTAATCCAACGCGTCCAACTAACCCAACGCGTCCGAATACTCAAACCAAACCAACTAATCCACAGCCAGAAACCAAACCTTCAAGTGGAACACAACAAAATGAACCTGAAAAGAAAGAAGGTGATAAAAAACCAGAGATGAATCGACAAATAAAACCGGGAGGAATTACGCGTCCGAACAATAATCCACAACCGAAAACACAAGAGAAAGGTGGTGGAAAATAGAAAATTAAAACTTTGGGAACTTGATCGCTTGGATGAACAAACATTCCGTGAGCGTGAAAAGTTCCCTATTGTTGTTGTTTTGGACGACATTCGTTCACTCAATAATATTGGTTCATTTTTTCGCACCGCCGACGCTTTTCTCGTTGAAAAAATTTATTTGTGTGGAATCACTGCAACGCCTCCTCATCGAGATATTCACAAAACGGCTTTAGGTGCAACAGAAACTGTCGCATGGGAATATGTTGAAGATATTGTGTCGCTTTCTGAAAAGTTGAAAAGTGAAGGTTATTTTTTAGGCGTTATCGAACAAGCTACGAAAACGATTCCGCTTCAAACCATCGACAATTTGAAGATTGAAAAGTATGCTTTGGTTTTTGGTAACGAAGTAAATGGTGTAAATCAATCGGTTGTAAATATCGCTGATGGTGTGATTGAAATCCCACAATTTGGAACAAAACACAGTTTGAATGTCAGTGTTTGCGCTGGAATTGTGCTTTGGGAATGTTGTAAAAAGTTTGCTTTTAACGAATGAAAAGAAGAGACTTTGTAAAAAATGGGATTATCAGCACAGCGGGACTAGCTGTTTTACCTCATTTTCTTCAGTCTTGTTCCAAATTCCCAAAACTCAAAAAAGGGAATTTTAACGGAAAAGTTTTGATTGTAGGTGCGGGTGCAGCGGGCTTGTTTGCTGGAAAGTTATTACATGATTTAGGTATTGAATTTGAAATACTTGAGGCTTCCGATAGGGTAGGGGGTAGGATGGGAAAATTGGAAGGTTTTGCCGATTATCCACTTGATTTAGGGGCACAATGGTTACACGGTAAAAAGAATATTTTCTGGAAATTCATTCGCAAATCGGATACAGTTATTACTGAGGATGACACCGAAATCACTTTTATATTTAATGGTGAAAAAAGAAATGAACTGCCAAAAGATATTCAAGGAATTTTTTCAAGTGGAAATCTTCCAGATATTTCTTTTTCTGAACACGCCATTCAAAAAGGTTTCGGCGAGGAGTATAAATTTATAGTTGAAAATCTTGCTGGTGACCAAGGTACTTCTGGAAGTCGCTTGTCGGTGTATTGGAACAATAAAGAGGAGGAGGAATGGTCTTCAGGTGACAAAGATTATAAATTCGAAAAAACCTATTACGACCTTGTTTCTAGTCAATTTTTAGCGCCAATTGCCTCAAAAATCAAAGTTGGAAAACAAGTTAAATTCATCGATTACACTGAGGAAACCTTGAACTGTCAAGACCAAAATGGTGACTCTTACCCTTGTACGCACATAATTCTAACTGTTCCAATCACCGTTTTAAAAGATGGAGACATAACATTTAATCCACCTTTGCCAACAGAGAAAACGGCTGCTTTTCAAAAAATCGGAATGGATGCAGGAATGAAGGTTTTCCTAAAATTTAGTGAGAAATTCTACGATGATAACTTGGTTGGAGGTTCAATTTGTGCCGCTTATGCCAATGAAAAAGTTGGGAAAAAAGGGACAGATAATGTTTTGTTGGCATTTATAATGGGAGAACAAGCAGAAACGCTTTCCAATTTACCCGATCAAGAAATTGTAACTGCTTTATTGGAGGAATTGGATGGTATTTATAACGGAAAAGCAACGGCAAATTTCATAGATGCCTACGTTCAAAACTGGGCAAAACATCCATTTATTCGTGGGGCATATTCCTACAGTACAATTGGAATGGGTGATGCAAGAAAACGGGCTGCTGAATCAGTTTCGGGAAAAATCTTTTTTGCAGGTGAAGCTATGCATCTTCAAGGGCATCACCAAACTGCACACGGCGCGGCTGAATCGGGTTATTTTGCCGTGGCGGAATTGATAGGATGAAGTACTTTGAAATACACACATTTTCTTTCACAAAAATTTATTCACCTTTGAAAAAAATATTCACTCATGCAAAATTGGTCAAACACATTTGATGAAATAATCCAATTTCGTCGTTCAAATAGAAAATTTGATCCAAATATCCCTGTTCCAGATGAGGTGATTCAACGCGCTTTGGAAAGGTCGGTTTTATCACCCAACAGTAGCAATATGCAATTATGGGAATTCTATTGGATTAGTTCTCCCGATAAATTGAAGGCATTTATTCCGCTTTGTTTGAATCAAAGTGCTGCAAAAACGGCTCAAACAATGGTAGTTTTTGTTACCAGACAAGACTTATACAAACAACGTGCGAAATGGAATTACGACCAAATCAAAAATAATTTGAAAGGTGAACCCGACAAGTTAGCCAAAGGTGGACTGGATTATTACCAAAAATTGATGCCACTCCTTTATAAAAATGACCCTTTCGGATTTTTTACCTTAATACGTCGTTCGATTTGCTTTTTCATGGGGCTGAACAAACCTTTTATGCGTTTTGGAGGAAAAGCAGATCAACGTGTTACCGTTCACAAATCTTGTGCTCTAGCCGCCCAAACTTTCATGCTTTCCATTGCATCTGAAGGTTTTCATAGTTGTCCGATGGAGGGATTCGACAAACATCGGGTTCGCAAAGCACTGAATTTACCAAGAGGTGCTGAAATCAATATGATTATCTCCGTTGGAAAGGGAACAGAAGAAGGTATTTGGGGTCCACGTTTTCGCTTGCCAAATGATGAAGTGATTTTCAAATTATAGCTTGGGTTACAAAGAACAAGCTTTTGGTTCGGTCGAAATGTTAATTTTGTCAGAAATAACTGATAATGAAACTTTTTTACACGTCTTTATTGCTTTTTTTAGCACCTCTTTCTCAAGCACAAATTACCATCGACCTCAGCGATATGCCAGTAATTGGTGATGTGATAAACCGAAAAGCAGACACGATGACTGTTCTTTCTGGTCCTGGTAATGCTGGTGCTAACCAAATTTGGAATTTCACTCAAACAAGTACTTATGTTAATGATGAAACATCAACCGCTGTTGCACCTTCATCAACTCCTTACGCAAGTCAATTTTCATCTTCAAACTTGGCACTAACTGACGGAAATGGTGGCTACGTATTTTTCAATCAGTCTGCTTCTTCTATTTTAGTTAAAGGTATTGCGGGAGCTTTTCCCGGTACGAGTACAACCATTGTTGCTCCTTTGAATCCAGACCAAACATTACACAACTTACCTCGAACTTACGGTTCTAACTTTTCGGACGAATACAAATCTGATGTTACGCTAGATGGAAGCGCAATTTCACCGTTGGTAAATCAAATCCGTGTAAAAAGGACAGGATTAATCAAAGACACGACCGATGCTTGGGGAACCTTAACAACACCAAATGCAACTTACGATGTGTTGAGAGTGAAAAAAGTGGATTTCACCACCGACAGCGTTTGGATACAAGCCGTTTTTCCTCCAACTTGGCAACTTTTCCAAACAAGTAAAGACACCGTTACAACTTATCAATGGCTTGCCAAAGACGGTAAACTTCCTATTGCTGAATTAACTTTTGACTCGTTAGGCGCACCAAAAATTTTCCGTTGGTCACTTAAAGCACCACTGTCTGTAAATGAACTGCTTGAAAAACAACAAATTTCAATCTATCCAAATCCTGCCAGCAACAATTTAACCATTAACGGAAAAGGACTAAACAACGGAAACACTATAGTTCAACTTTTCGATTTACAAGGACGAATGGTTTACAGCGAACAAAAATTTGCCCTGGAAAACAACATTCAAATCAACACTTCAACAATTAACGAAGGAATGTATGTTCTTCTTTTAACGGACGAAAACAATCGTGTTATCTTTAGTGAGAAATTGAATATTAGGCATTAAGTTTATTCTCAGCCTTAAGATAAAATTTATAGCATAATATCTTTGAGTCCACTCCGAAAAGTAAGATTTCAATCAAAATCGACGCGAAGTGAATTTTGAACCGGAGCTAACTGATTGTTAGTGAGGATTTAAAATTTTAGCAACAAGGAAGAGTTTGGCAGAAAGGGACTTTTCGGAGTAGACTCATCTTTCATTTTGTAAGGTGTTTGACTCTATTGTAGCGAAATGAAAAATTCCTCGTCACAGGTGAATAATATTTAGCCTTTTTGTAATCCACCTCGGCGGACACATAACAATTTAGATAAAACTATACATTTCAACCTCTTTATTTCCAGGATACAAGCCGGGGAAAATCATTGGCGAATATTTTACGGAATAACTAACGTAATACATCATCGAAATACTTTCTTTTTGTGGAATGAGCAATCCCATTTCTGTTAACCTGTCAACGGTTATTTTCAAGGTTTTGTCCGATGTGTTCGTTATTCGCATCGCCTCGACTTTGCTGATTTTTCCTTTTAAAAACAAATCACACAAAATAAATTCAGCCTCCGGTCGAAGGGATCCTTTATTGACCATCATTTTTGTGAAACTTTTAATGTGTTTTAGAATGCTGTGTGTATCAATGATTTTGAACATAAATTCTGTTTGATCTATTGCCGTCTCAAGGAAGAATTTACAGAATTTAACCAGTTTACTATTTGACAAATTTCCTCGTCCGTCATAATCGTTGTATCGCGACATGTCCGCTTGAGCGAGATAAAATTTGTAGTCCTCATTTTTTCTTGCCAAACCACGTGAAATTGACCAAAGTCCAGACGATTCGATGTTTTCAAACATAAAACACGAATCAGAGTAAAGTCTTACAACACGACCATTTCCATCAAGAAAAGGGTGAATCCAAGCCAAACGGTGATGGGAGGCAGCAATGGAAATTATACGCCTAATCTTAGATCTATTATTTGGGTGATAAGGATTGTAAAACTCCTCAAATCTATCGGTAAAAAGATGAAGATTTTCAGAAAAAGGTGCGACATGTCTCCCTACCGCTACTTCACAATCACGAAATTGACCTGGCAAAACAATCTTACTTGTTCCATCTTTAGCTTTCACTTCTTTAAAATCACTTGGTAGATATTCATAAAATCTCCGATGAATTGATTTCAGAAAGTTCATAGACGTTGGATTAATGGTATTTCCTCCAAGTTGAATTTCCTCTGAAATGATTGTTTGCAATTGGATATGTGCAAGGGCTTCTAATTGTAAGTTGCGCTTGGTTGTATCATTTGAATACTCATTGTTCAAAGCCCTCTCGATGTCAATGGGGTGCGTGTCGTGACCTTCAATTAAATTCGAATAATAGCTATTCATCGGGCGCAAAAATCTTGCAATTGCTTCTCGAGTTAGTGGATTCATAGTCCCCGATAAGCGACCAGCTTTATTGACCAATTCCAATGCAAGCGACTCCAGTTCACCTGAGCTATCATCTGGAAAAAGAGGATCCATTGTATTTGGAGTCATGTAATATTTCATAACCTAAAAAACAAACACAAAAGTAACAAAATAATGCTATTTATTCCGATTTTTTTTCCGTTAATCAAATTATTGATATACAATATATTAAAACGTTTTTAACCATACAAATTCCGATTGTTAATCCGATGATTAAAGGCATGTCAAAAATGAGTCCACTACTAAAAGTCGTAACATCATAATGTGATAATGTGCTAATGTTTCAATGTGCTAATATGCTAATTGAATAATTAAAGAATTAGCACATTAGCACATTCCCTCACTCCTTCATTCCCTCATTTTCAAATCCCTTCATTATCAAATCCCCTCATTTTCAAATTCTCTCATTTTCAAATTTCCAAATCCCCTCATTCCCTCCTAACAACCTAATCTCGATAGCTATCGGCACCTAAAATCAAACTCAACTTTCAAATGTTCATTAAACCTATCACCCCAAAATTTACAACCCTTTGTTTTTGCTACTTTTGACCCTTGCAAAGTCGAAAAATGAACGTTAAAATAATTAACAAGTCCAAGCATAACCTACCTCAATACGCCACAGAAGGCTCATCGGGTATGGATGTGAGGGCGAACCTTGATAATCCCATCACACTTAAACCATTTGAAAGAAAATTGATTCCTACAGGAATTTTCTTGGAAATGCCAATCGGTATTGAATGCCAAGTTCGACCAAGAAGTGGTTTGGCGCTTAAAAAAGGTTTAACCGTTCTTAATTCTCCTGGAACAGTTGATGCTGATTACCGTGGCGAAGTCGGTGTGATTCTCATTAATTTATCCAACGAAACGGTTGTTCTTGAAGACGGAGAAAGAATCGCTCAATTGGTTTTTTGTCCAATAACTATTGTAAAACTTGAAGAAACTTCCAACCTTGCTTCTTCCGAACGTGGCGAAGGTGGTTTTGGAAGTACGGGTACGAAATAAAAATCCTACATAACCTAAAAATCATGAACGTAATCATCCCTATGGCTGGACGTGGCAGCCGACTCAGACCTCACACTTTAACCGTTCCAAAACCTCTTGTTCCTGTTGGTGGAAAACCAATAGTACACCGATTAGTGGAAGATATTGCCTCCGTTTGCGACGAAAAAATTGAAAAAATCGGTTTCGTAGTTGGTGAATTTGGTGCTGACGTGGAGAAAGAATTATTGGAAGTTGCTGCGAAATTAGGTGCTGTTGGCTCCATTCATTATCAAACAAATCCACTTGGTACAGGTCACGCTGTTTGGTGTGCGAAAGAATTATTGGAAGGTCCAGTTGTTGTTGCTTTTGCGGACACACTTTTCCGTGCTGATTTCAAAATTAGTGCGGCAGACGAAGGTATTTTATGGGTTAAGGCGATCGAAGATCCAAGTGCTTTTGGTGTAATTAAAATGAATGAAAAAGGGGAAATTATTGACTTTGTTGAAAAGCCGAAAGAGTATGTTTCAAACCTTGCGATGATTGGATGTTATTATTTCAAAGATGGTGCACAATTGAATCAGGAAATTCAATATTTGATTGACAATAATGTCATGAAAAGTGGGGAATATCAACTTCCTGATGCGCTTCGTCGTTTGACTGAAGCAGGCGTTGTTTTCAAACCAGGAGAGGTGAATGAATGGTTGGATTGCGGAAACAAAGTAGTGACCGTAGAAACCAATCAACGCGTTTTGGATTTTGACTTGGAAAAAGGCCTTCAAATGGTTCACGCTTCTGCGAAAATCGAGAATAGTATCGTCATTCAACCTTGTTTTATCGGTGAAAATGTGGTGGTTAAAAATGCAATTGTTGGTCCTCACGTTTCACTCGGAAAAGGTACAATTGTTGAAGATAGCGTGATTAAAAATACGAATATCCAACATCAAACCGTTATCCGTAAAGCTGTAATCGAAAATGCAATGATTGGCTCAAACGCATTGTATGACGGTCGTGCTAAAGATTTAAGTTTGGGAGATTTTAGTAGCATACATGAATAAATTTTTTCTGATTTTCGGGATTGCTTTGGTTCTTTTTGCTTGTAAAACGAGTAAAGAGGTAAAAGCGCCTGTTCGTTCTTCAACGTATATCAAAAACTTTCACGAAGGTGTTAGATTAAAAATGAACGAACAAGTTGATGAGGCTATTGATAAATTCAAACTTTGCCTCACCGAAAATCAAAAAGATGATGGTGTTCATTTTGCACTTGCTCAACTTTTCCTCATGAAAAATGACGTGCAAACCGCCGCTTTCCACACACAAAAAGCTGCTGAAATTGACCCGAAAAACAAGCATTATCAGTCGGAATTGGCTTACATGTTCAGTGAAATCGGCAAACACGAAGAAGCTGCTTTAGCTTTTGAAAAACTTTCGAAACAACAACCCCAAAATCCAGAATACTATCTAGGTGCAGCGGAAAGTTGGTCGAAAGCAGGAAAAACAGCTAAAGCAATTGCGGTTTACGACAATTTGGAAAAGTTTGTCGGGAAAAATCCTGAAATCATCATGGAAAAATTCAAGATGTATTCGCGAGACAAGGACGACAAAAATGCGCTTGCGATGTTGTTGAAAGGTCGTGATGAATTTCCTGACGAACCTGTTTTTATCGCCAATTTGGTTGATTTTTACCTCCAGCGTGACCGCATCAAAGAAGGTGTCACGATGTTGCGCGAACTCACCATAACCGACCCTGAAAACGGACTTGCAAAAATGATGTTGGGAGATATTCTTTATCAAAACAACCAAACTACTGAAGGTCTAAAATTGATGAAGGAATCCATTCGTTTGGAAGGTCCAAGCATAGATCAAAAAATGAACGTATTGCTTGCTTTTCAACAACTTTTTGCAACGGATAAAGACTTTGAAGCACTTGTCAATTACATGGTTACTCGCTATCCAAAATCTGCAAAAGCGCATTCCATTCAGGGGGATTATTTAGTGAAAAACAACCGTGAAAAAGATGCACTTTGGTCTTACCGAAATGCAGTGAAAGCCGACCCGAACCTTTATCCTGTTTGGAATCAAGTGCTTTTAATGGCGTACCAACAGCAATTTTGGGACACGCTTCTTGTTGATAGTGAGAGATGTATGGAATTGTTTCCCGTTCAACCTTTTCCTTATTTTACGGCTGGTGTGGTTTACAATCAGTCTAAAAACTTCAACAAAGCCATTGAATTATTGAACCAGGGTTTGGATTTAATGGTGAAAGATGCAAATCTTGAATCGGAAACACTTGGTCAGTTGGGTGAGGCTTATTTTGGTCTTGAACAGTTTGAAAAAGGAAAATCCTACTATCAAAAATCGATGGATAAACTTCCGTCCAGTTTGTTCATTAAAAACAACTACGCCTTTCGATTGATTCTGCACCAACAAGATTTGACCAAAGCACGTGAATTAGTGGAAATTCTGATGAAAGAAAAACCGAATGATGCCCGATTTTTAAGTACACAAGGTTTTCTTTTGCTTCGAGAAAAACGTTACGATGATGCGTTAAATACTCTTTCAACAGCAGCAGAAAAATCTCCAGACGACAAAATAATCCTTGATTTACTTGGCGATGCTTTTTGGTTCAAAGGTCAAAAAGACAAAGCACTTGAACAATGGAAAGCAGCTCAAAAAGCAGGTTCAACAAACAAAAAGTTGAACGATAAAATTCAAAGCGCAACCTACTATGATCCGCAGTTTTAAAATAATATATCTTCTTCTTTTCCCCTTTCTTTTTGCTTGTCAGCCTAAGGTTGCTGAGGTAATGGAGAGACAAAAACTTCCCAAGAAAAAAGAAAAGGAATTAGTAGCGGTTTTAGACAGTCTTTCTGAGGTCAAACCAAAAACTTTTTATTCCAAACTAAACGTTGATTTTAAGGATACTACACGTTCAATTTCCTTTAAAACAAGTTTAAAAATTGTTACGGATAGTGCCACAAACGCTCTAATTACCTATTTGAAAATCCCCATTGTTTCAGCAATGATTACAAAAGACAGCGTGATTGTGGTGAATAAAAGAGATAAATGTTTTCAAAAAGAAAATCTCGGTTTTATAAAGGAGAATTTCGGAGTGGACTTTAACTATCAAAATGTGGAGGAACTTTTACTTGGTCGTCCACTTGATTTTTCGGAAGGACAAAAATATTTCATGGACAACAATCCTTATTTCTACGGTATTTCTACTCACAAAAAAAGAGAACGCAAACGTCTTGACCGAAAACCAAAAGAAGATGTGATTATCAATTATGTCCTCACTGACGACGCCAAATTGCTTCAAAGTATGTCCATTGATAGTCCAAGCGACAGTACCGTTATTGAGGTGGAATATCAGAAATGGCAGTTTATTCAAAATATAAATGTACCTGAAGAAGTCAAAATCAAAATTAAAACACCAAAAAATCAGTTGCTTATACAATTGCGTTATGATAAAGCAGAAATAAACGAACCTCAAGAGTTAATCATCGTAATACCTGAGAAGTATGAAAAATGCAATTAGCCTAATTCTTGTTTTTTCTAGCTTTTACATCACGGCACAAACAAGCAGTGTTGCGCTAAAGAAAGAGCAAAAAAAGATTGAAAAGAAGATTGAGAACACAAAACTGTTACTTAACAAAGTAAAAACCAATACAGAGGCCTCACTTAACGAATTACGATTGATGGATAATCAAATTCGTACTCGTGAAGAGTTAGTGCGCATTTTCGATAATCAAGTGCGTGTTGCAGAGGTGAAAATGATTGAACGAACCAATGAGATTGAACAATTAAACAAACGCCTTTCAGACCTTAAAAGACAGTATAAATCGATGATTTTATACACTTATAAGCATCGAAACAACGTTGGAAAAATCATGTTTATTCTTTCTGCTGACAACTACAATGAGGCAATTAAGAGAAATAAATACCTTAAAAAAGTTGCAGGGCTTCAAAAGAAACAGCGAGCCCTAATTGAACAACACCAGCAGTTAATCAAAGACGAAATCACAAAAATTGAGGAAGAGAAAAAAGCCAAATTGCTTGCATTAGAAGAGAAAAAACGAGAAAGGGAACAAATTGAAAAGGATAAAGTTGTAAAACAACAAACTTATCAGCAATTCAAGAAAGAGGAACAAAAACTTTACACTCAGCTTCAGCAAGAAGAGCGTAAAAAAAATGAATTGAAAGGTAAAATTGACGCTGCAATTAAAGCTGAAATTGCAGAAAACCAACGCAGACAAAGAAACGCTGCATCCAAAAGCAAATCTTCGAAAAAGAAAAATTCGAAAACCACTACTGTTGAAGATGATACGCAAGAAAGAACTTACAATTATGAAGAATCAACAGAAGGTAAGGTTGTCGCTAAAAACTTTGAAGGAAACAGAGGTCGTTTACCCTGGCCTGTGGAAAAAGGAACAATAACAGAACGCTACGGAAGAAATGCCCACCCAACACTGGACGGCGTATTCACTAACAACAATGGAATCGATATTTCATGTTCGAAAGGTTCTTCAGTTCGTGCAATTTTTGAAGGAGAAGTGACGAGTGTATTTAACATTACTGGAGCAGGTAAGGTCGTCATCATCAAACACGGAAATTACAGAACAGTTTACAGTAATTTGGCAGATGTAAATGTTTCAACAGGTAGCAAGGTGAACACCAAACAATCTATTGGAACTTTACTTCCGGGTGATGGAAATTTTTCTATTTGTCATTTTGAAGTACATTTGGTCAATAGCAATGGAACTCAAAGTTTAAATCCTTCACTTTGGATTGGGAGGTAAACAATTTGAAAATGAGTTGATTTGAAAATTTGAAAATGTGCTAATGAATAAATGTGCTAATGTCTTAATATCCTAAAGTCCTAACATCCTAAAGTCCGAAAATCCTAATATCCTAACATCGTAAAGTCCTAACATCCTAAAGTCCTAACATCCTAAAGTCCTAAAGTCCTAACATCCTAAAGTCCTAAAGTCCTAAAATCCTAACGTCCTAACATCAAAAAAATGTCCGTACACAAAGAAGTCAAAAGAGTAACAACTCACACGCTCCAAGAAATGAAAAACGCTGGAGAGAAAATATCTATGTTAACCGGCTACGATTTTTCGATGGCTCGAATTATTGATGCCGCTGGAATTGATGTAATTCTGGTAGGTGACTCCGCCTCAAACGTCATGGCTGGACACGAAACCACACTGCCAATCACCTTGGATCAAATGATTTATCATGCATCTTCCGTTGTTCGTGGAGTAAAACGTGCACTGGTGGTGGTGGATCTTCCTTTTGGGTCTTACCAAGGGAATTCTAAAGAAGCTTTGAGCAGTGCAATTCGCATAATGAAAGAATCGGGTGGACACGCGGTAAAAATGGAAGGTGGACAAGAAATCCTTGAATCCATCAAAAGAATTTTAACAGCTGGAATTCCAGTTATGGGGCATCTCGGTTTAACACCACAATCCATTTACAAATTTGGAACCTACGTGGTTCGTGCAAAAGAGGAGGAGGAAGCAGCAAGGTTAATTGAAGATGCAAAGGCTCTTGAAGAGGCGGGTTGTTTCGCGATTGTATTGGAGAAAATTCCAGCTAAATTGGCGACAAAAGTTGCACAAACGGTAAATATCCCAATTATTGGTATTGGTGCTGGAAATGGCGTTGACGGACAAGTACTTGTGGTTCATGATATGCTTGGTATCAACAATGAATTCAACCCACGATTTTTAAGAAAATACAACAATCTACACGACCTTATGATGCAATCTTTTGAGAACTACATCAAGGACGTAAAAAGCGGCGATTTTCCGAATAGTGGGGAACAGTATTAGACACCATGTAGTGTCGTGATATTAGTAATGGACTATAGATTGTAATTACGGTCAAGATTTGGAAGGTTTTAATGTGCTTCCGCCGCGGCGGAGCCTTAATGTGCTAATATGCTAAATGGTTTAATGTACCAATAACTAAATCATTTTTAGATATAGAAATACCCCCTTCGGCTTCACTCTTCACTTTCCACTCTTCACTTTCCACTTTCCACTCTTCATTTTTCACTCTTCACTTTTCACTCTTCACTTTTCACTCTTCACTTTCCACTCTTCACTTTCCACCCTTCGACTCCGCTCATTTCGGCAAGCTTATTTCGGCTGCGCTCAATGTATCACAATATGTCAAAATGTAACGTAGGCTTAACTTTTCTCCCGATAGTTTTAGGGACTACAACTCTCCACTCTTCACTTTTCACTCTTCACTCTCCACTTTCCACCCTTCGACTCCGCTCAATGCGTCGCAGTCCGTTGCTATTCATCTTCTCTGCCGCGGACATTACTGGCTTTTTCAGCAGACCCTAAATAAAATTTTGAGAAGCTAAATGTTAAATTTCGTACAAGAAATTTGTACACTATTGAAATCATATTACATTTGCATGTGTGATTGACCTGGCGAAGCCATGCGAAGACGTCACAAAAATCCTATAATAACTTGTTAGACATTTTAATAACCTCCAAGACAAGAGTTAAAATTCTTCTCAAGTTTTTTCTCAATCCGGAGACAAAAACTCATATTCGGGCTTTAGCCAATGAACTCAATGAGTCCGCGAATGCAGTCCGTTTGGAATTAAACAGACTTTTAGAGGCTAAAATGTTAACTTCAACACGTGAGTCTAACAGAATAATGTTTCGAGTAAATGAAGCTCATCCACTTTACAAAACAGTTCGACAAATGATTCAACAGCATGTTGGGGTAGATGAAATCATTAGAAATGTAATTCGCGGCTTAGGTAAGATCAATAAAATTTATTTAACTGGATCACTTGCAAAAGGCCTTTCAACAGAAATAATTGATGTTGTGTTGGTTGGTGAAATCAATACACATTATTTATTGGAAACCATTGAAAAACTTCAATTAGCACTATCCAAAAAAATTAGATTTGTTATTTATAGTACGGAGGAAGCTGAATTGCAAAGTTTTGATTGTGAGGACTATATTTTGATTTTTGAAAGTTAATGAATTCTACCGAGGATAGAAATTGGTTAGCTGTCTACACCAAGCCCCGAGCAGAGAAAAAAGTAGAAGAGCGACTTATTAAATCTGGAATTGAGGCATTTTGTCCAACTTACACAACACTACGGACTTGGAGCGATAGAAAAAAGAAAGTAGAATTACCATTAATACCGTCCTATGTCTTTGTTAAAGTAGCTGAAAAAGAAAGACTTGAAGTTCTAAAAGATATCGGTGTGATGAACTTTATTTTTTGGCTGGGTAAGCCAGCTATCGTTAGAGAAGAAGAGATACAAACTTTAAGAACAGAACTAAAAGACACACTTATCCCTGAAGTCAAAATAGGAGAAGTAATTAAATTAAACGATGGCGTTTTTAAAGGTTATGAAGGAAAGGTGAAATACGTTAAAAATAATTCGTTGGTTATAGTATTAAGTTCTATTGGACTAACAATTACAATTAAGAAGTAAATTCGATTAAACAATATGTTAAAAGACAATACATACAGTCAAGAAAATTGGACAGAAATTATTTCACCTAAGAGATCGCTTTTAGACGTAAATTTAAGCGAGATATGGCGTTATCGCGATTTGATTATGTTATTTGTGCGACGCGATTTTGTTTCGCAGTACAAGCAAACGATTCTTGGACCGATTTGGCTTTTTATTCAGCCTTTATTTACGACGCTGACCTTTTTCTTCGTTTTTAACCAAATTGCAAAGATTCCAACCGATAACATTGACCCGATTTTGTTCTACCTTTCTGGAATTACGCTTTGGAACTACTTCTCTGATTGCTTTAACAAAACTTCCAATACTTTTGTGGCGAATGCCGGTATTTTCGGAAAAGTTTATTTCCCGCGGTTAGCAACACCGATTTCTATCGTTTTTTCCAACCTAATAAAGTTAGGTATTCAGGTTTTGCTATTCTTAGCAATTATGGGTTATCAAATTATTTTCAAAGGAGCTGAGGTGAACATTAATTCACACATCTTTATTTTACCTTATTTAATAATTTTAATGGCAGTTATGGGTCTTGGACTAGGAATAATCTTCTCCGCTTTGACCACCAAATACCGTGATTTAAGTTTCTTATTAACCTTTGGAATTCAGTTATTGATGTACGCAACACCAATTATTTATCCCTTGAGCTACACCGGAGGAAAATTACACACGATCATCAGCATGAACCCACTCACGCCCATCATGGAAAGTTTTCGCTATGCCTTTTTCAGCATCGGTTCTTTCGATTGGAGCGGATTGGCTTACACCAGCATTTTTAGTTTCGGCGTCTTGTTTTTAGGAATCATCATCTTCAACCAAGTCGAGAAAAGTTTTATGGACACGGTTTAGGAATTTAGAAGGATGAATTCAGAATTCAGAAAGATGAATCCAGAAATCAAAAGGCAGAAGGATGAATGCAGAAATCAGAAATAGGAATTTAGAAGGCAGAAGGATGAATGTAGAAATCAGAAATAGGAATTTAGAAGGCAGAAGGATGAATGTAGAAATCAATTACGCTTCAAAATTCAAATTTCTAATCTCTTAACTCTAACTTCAAATTTCTAACTTCTACCTTCTAACTTCCACCCTCAACATGCCTCTAGCATACATTCAACATATAATCAATAAAGGCGAAGGAATCAATGTGGAGTTCAAATCTGCAAAGTCAGCTATTCCAAAGAATTTGTTCGAGACAGTTTGTGCATTTTTGAACAGAATTGGAGGAAACATTCTTTTGGGCGTTGAAGATGATGGCTCAATTAGTGGGATTGATGAAATACACTTGGATAGGATGAAAAAGGAATTGACAAATGCGCTCAATAATCCACAACTCATAAATCCACCTATTTACATTATTCCGGAAGAAATTAAGGTAAAAAAGAAGACGATATTGCATCTGTCCATTTTTGAAAGTTCCCAAGTGCATAACACGCGCGGTTTGATTTTCGACCGAAATAACGACGGAGATTACAATATTACCACAAACACGAATTTAGTCGCAAATCTCTTTATTAGAAAACAAAGTTCTTTCACAGAAAACAAAATTTATCCGTTTGCTACGATTAATGAATTGCGTCCTGAAATAATTCAACAAGCGCGGCAAATGGCAGTCAATCGCCAACCTGGTCATCCATGGGAGAAAATGTCAGACATGGAATTGTTACAGAGCGCGCAATTGTATCAAAAAGACTATGCCACAGGACAAGAAGGAATAACCCTTGCCGGTATTTTACTTTTTGGGCGTGATGACGTGATTCTTTCGGTATTGCCTTTTCATAAAACAGATGCCGTATGCCGAATTGTGGACACCAATCGCTATGATGACCGAGATGATATTCGTACCAACCTCATCGAAAGTTACGATAGACTCATGCGCTTTGTAGAAAATCACATTCCAGAAAAGTTTGTTTTGAAAGATGATATTCGCATAAATGTGCGCAATCTGATTTTCCGTGAGGTAATAGCGAATACGTTGATTCATCGCGAATACACGAATCCATATCCAGCAAAATTGATTATTGAAGCGGGCATGGTGCACACAGAAAACGCCAATAAGGCACACGGAATGGAGCAGTTGACGCCACAACGTTTTACTCCTTTCCCAAAAAACCCAGTTATAGCACGCGTTTTTAAAGAAATCGGTAGAGCAGATGAATTAGGCTCAGGTGTTCGCAATATTTTTGAGTATTATAAACATTACAGCGATAAGAAGCCTCTACTTGAAGAAAACGATGTGTTTAATTGTTTTGTTTATACTGATAAAATTGAAGAAAATCGAAATGTCGTAGAAGATGTCGTAGAAAATGTCGTAGAAGATGTCGTAGAAAATGTCGTAGATAAAGATGTTGTCTTAAGACATGCAGCTATAATAAAACTGATTAAAGAAGATCCAAAAACCTCAGCAACAAGTATTGCTGAAAAGTTCAATGTAACACAAAGAACTGCACAACGCGACATTGAAGACCTAAAGCAGGCAGGCAAAATTTTGCGAATTGGTCCAGCAAAAGGGGGGTATTGGAAAATCTTATAAAAAGTAATGCACATTTATAAGAATTTAAGCGTGACCAAACAACTAAACTCAGGGGTTTGCCCTAAGGCGTTCGAAACATTTTTAAATTCTATAAATATTACAGCGACATCAAGCCAAAACTCGAAGAAAACGATGTGTTTAATTGTTTTGTTTATACTGATAAAATTGAAGAAAATCGAAATGTCGTAGAAGATGTCACAGAAAATGTCACAGAAAATGTTACAGAAAATGTTACAGAAAATGTTACAGAAAATGTTACAGAAAATCGTACAAGACTAATTCTGGATGCCATTCGTGATAACCCAAAGATTACAACAATTAGATTATCAGAACAACTTCAAATTACAAGAATGACACTTCATAGAGATTTAGAAAAACTTAAAAACGAAGGAATTATCGAACGCATCGGCCCAGACAAAGGTGGTTATTGGAAAGTTGTAAAGAATTTAGAAAGATGAAATCAAAATTTAGAATTATGAGTAATTAAAAAAATCACATCTATTTATCAATCACCTAATAAAACACATTTTAGATTTTACATTTTCAATTATACATTAATTCTAACTTTAAACTAAAATTAAACATCACCAATGAACAATTATCACAATTTTTGTTTCTTAACAGTGAACAATAAATGAAACAAGAACAAATCAACCATTTTAAATTTTACATTTTCAATTATAAATTTCCTCTGCCTCAAACCTCAGTCTTAACACATGACGCGCCACTTCGTTTCGGTCAGTGCTTTCAGCCCTCAAAATGAACCCAATCAATAATTTCTCTTCACATTTATTCTGGGATGTAGACAGCTCAAAAATTGAAATAGACGAGCACAGTCAATTTTTAATAGGGCGTGTTTTGCAATATGGTTATTTCAAGGATTGGCAAACGTTGGTGAAGTTGTACGGAGTTGAAAAAATAAAAGAAACGTTATTGGAAATCCGATTTTTGGATGATATTTCCTTGCATTTTGCCAGTAATTTGTTTTCCATTCCCTTAGAAAAATTTAGATGCTACACTACAAAACAGTCAGCAGCGAATTATTGGAACTATTAAAATTTTGCATGACTCGAAATGAGTTAAGTGAAATGAGATTAGTTGGTGGAACAGATTTGGCGTTACAATATGGTCACAGAAAATCAATTGACATCGATTTGTTTGGAGTAATTGACTTAGAAAAAGTGGATACATTTCAACTATTAAATGAATTCAGCACGGATGTTCAAATTATCTCAAAACAAAAGCAAATCAACATTTACATTGTGAATGGTATTAAGATTGATTTTGTGAACTATAATTTTCCCTGGTTAAAAGAACCGAAGGTGATTGACACTATTCGAATGGCAGCTGTAGAGGATGTGGCAGCAATGAAACTGAATGCAATTGCAGGAAGAGGAAGTAAAAAAGATTTTATTGACATCGAATTGATTTTAAAGGAGTTTAACTTACATCAAATAGTAGATTTCTATAAATTAAAATACCAACAGGAATCAGAATTTATGGCATTGAAAAGCATGCTCTATTTCGCAGATGCCAATCTAGAAGTTGAACCCGAAATGTTCACCGCTTTTAATTGGACGAATACAAAGCAATTTATAAAACAACAAGTCGAAGATTATTTAAAAAATTAATTCTAACTTCTACTTTCATTTTGAAAAAAGACCTAAAATCTCGTACATTTGAATTCGGAATACAAGTCATAAATTTGGTGGAGGAAATGGAATATAGTCAAACTAAGAAAATTGTCACCAATCAACTTGCTCGATCCGCGACTTCAGTCGGTGCAAATTACAGAGCCGCATGCAGAGGAAGGAGCGACAGAGAGTTTATTTCAAAAATGAATATCGTTCTTGAAGAAATTGATGAATGTTGCTTTTGGTTGGAAATAATAAAAAGAAAAGATTGGAAAAACGTCGATGAACTGTTGAAAGAAGCAGATGAATTAACCGCTATTTCAGTTACAATTCTAAAAACAATGCAGAAAAGATTAAATAACTCAAATTAGAATTCAGAAGTTAGAGTGCAGAAGGAGGAAATCAGAATTCAGAAGGCAGAAGGCAGAAAGATGAATTCAGAAGGCAGAAAGAGGAAATCAGAAATCAGAAAGATGAATTCAGAAGACATTCACTTCCTCAAAATTCTAAATTCTTATTTCTAAATTCTACCTTCAAATTTCTAAACTCTACCTTCTACCTTCAAATTTCTAACTTCTAAACTCTCCCTTCCACCCTCAAAATTCTACCTTCTAATTTCTAATTTCTAACTTCAATTATGGAAGTAATCAACGTCGAAAACCTCTACAAACAATACCGACTCGGACAGGTAAGTACGGGTTCTATTGCCCATGACTTAAACCGCTGGTGGCATACTGTATGGGGAAAAGAAGATCCGTATGAGAAAATTACGGGAGTAAACAACCGTGAAGACAGTAGAGGCAACGATTACGTTTGGGCTTTACAAGACATCAACTTTTCGGTGAAACAAGGGGAAGTGTTGGGAATCATTGGTAGAAACGGAGCAGGAAAAAGTACCTTATTAAAAATTCTATCCAAAGTAACTTCGCCCACCAAAGGAAACATAAAAGTAAAAGGAAGAATAGCTTCGCTTTTAGAGGTGGGAACCGGCTTTCATCCGGAATTGACAGGTAGGGAAAATATATTTTTAAATGGAGCAATTCTTGGAATGACCAAAAGCGAAATACGCTCTAAGTTCGACGAAATTGTAGCTTTCTCGGGAGTTGAAAAATACATTGACACGCCAGTAAAGCGCTACTCCTCTGGGATGTACGTGCGTTTAGCATTTGCTGTGGCTGCTCACCTCGAACCAGAAATTCTAATTGTAGATGAAGTGCTTGCTGTCGGTGATGCCGAATTTCAGAAGAAATGCCTTGGTAAAATGAAAGATGTTAGTGGGGAAGGGAGAACGGTGTTGTTTGTGAGTCATAATATGGTTGCCGTGAAATCAATCTGCCAAAGTGGTATTCTTATGGAAAGAGGAACGATTAGTTTTGTTGGCTCAGCTGATGAGACTGTAGAGAAATATATAAAAACCAATTCTCAAAAATTACGTCCATCTATATCATTCAATAATCCGAACGAGGCAATGGGTAACGAATTTATAAAGATAAATAAAATTGACATACAACCAAGTACGCCTTATATTTCAGAAGAATTGATAATACATTTTTCATTTTGGAATTTTACGGATGATCAAGAAATTAATTTGGCATTTGATATTATCGATTTACAGGAGTTGGTGATATTTGGTTCCGGTTTCAAGTTTAAAAAAGACTCAAATAATTTATGTTCTGCTACTTGCCAAATTCCAGCCGATTTAATGAATGATGGAATATACTCACTCAATCTTTATTTCAATTCTGCTGAAATGAGACCTTTACTAATATTAACCGACATTATTTCGTTTGAAGTTGTAGATAAAGAACGAAATTATGCATACTTCGGTAAAATAAATGGGGTGATTAGACCAAAGTTAAATTGGTCATCTAAATGAAAAAAATAGCAATTTTACAATCCAATTATATTCCTTGGAAAGGCTATTTCGATATTATTAAAATGGCCGATGTCTTTGTCTTTTATGATGAGGTGCAGTATACAAAAAATGACTGGAGAAATCGAAACCAAATTAAAACACCTACAGGTTTATCATGGCTAACAATTCCTGTTCTTCAAAACACGCTGAATCAAAAGATCAATGAAACTATAGTTTCTCAATTTAATTGGAATAAAAAACACTGGAATTCTATAACCTGTAATTATTCTAAAGCACCTTTTTTTAAAACATTAGAGAACGAATTTGAACAACTTTATTCCTCAATAGAAACTAAAAATTTGTCTGAAATCAATCAAAATTTCATTAAGAAAATAGCGAATTTTTTAAAAATTGAAACGGATATTATTGACTCGACTACTTTGAATTTAGCAGGTGATAAAAACGAACGGCTGATTGAAGCAGTTAAAAAATTAAATGGTACGCACTACATTTCGGGGCCTTCTGCAAAAAGTTATTTGGATGTCAAAAAATTTGAAGCCGAATCGATTCAAGTTGAATGGGTAGATTACAATGGATATCCTGAATATTCTCAATTATATGGTGATTTTAAGCATAATGTTAGCATTTTAGACTTGATTTTTAATGAGGGTTCGAATGCTAATAATTTTCTGAAATACAGATGAAGAAACTCGCTATAATAGGTTCTGGCGATTTAGGGAAGCAAATTATGCAATTAGCGCTGGAAAGCAATGATTACAGAATCATTGGGTTTTTTGATGATTTTGAAACAACAGGAAAATTAGTACATGGCTATCCAATTTTGGGAAATACTGAAAGTATCCAAAAACAGTTTGAAGAAGGAACATTCGATGAGTTGTTGATTGGAATTGGTTATAAGCACATGAGAATCAGACAACAGTTATTTGAACGTTTTCGACAGCATATACCTTTTGGTAAAATCATCCATTCTTCCTGTATTATTCATAATTCTGTTTCAATTGGAATAGGGTCAATTGTTTATTCCGGAACAAACATGGATATGGGTGCGTCAATTGGCGAAAATTGCCTTATTTACAACGGTTGCATCATTGCCCATGACGCTCAAATTTACGCTCATTCAGTTCTTTCACCAGGTGTTAAAATTGCAGGCTTCTCTCGGATTGAAAGTCTTGTTAATCTTGGGATTGGAACAATAGTTTCTGACAATGTGAAAATAGTTAATGGAACGAAAACTGGTGCTGGAGCTGTAGTGGTTAATGATATTCATGAAGCTGGTCTTTACGTTGGGATTCCTGCAAAAAAAATTAAATAATGAAAATTCCTTTTAATAAGCCTTTTTTTACTGGAAATGAGACCAAGTATATAGAGGAAGCAGTTCGATCGATGAAAATTTCTGGAGATGGAGTTTTCACGAAAAAATGTCATGCATTTTTTGAAGAAAAGTATGGATTTAAAAAGTGTTTATTGACTACCTCCTGCACGGATGCGTTGGAAATGGCTGCCATACTTATTAATATTGAGCAGGGTGATGAGGTAATTATGCCTTCATATACTTTTGTATCAACGGCAAATGCTTTTGTACTGAGAGGAGCTAAAATTGTTTTTGCTGACTCGTTACCTGACCACCCGAATATTGACGTTTCTAAAATTGAATCCTTAATTACTTCTAAAACAAAAGCAATTGTCCCCGTGCATTATGGAGGGGTTGCATGTGAAATGGATGAAATACTTGAATTAGCGAAGAAATATAATCTTTATGTAATTGAAGACGCTGCGCAAGCCATTGATTCCTATTACAAAGGAAAACCCTTAGGAAGTTTTGGTCACCTTGCTGCTTTTTCATTTCACGAGACCAAAAATATTATTTCAGGTGAAGGAGGAATGTTGGTCATAAACGACATTCAATTTTTTGAAAGAGCAGAAATTATTCGTGAAAAAGGAACAAATAGAAGTCAATTTTACAGAGGTGAAGCCGACAAATACGGATGGATGGATATTGGTTCTTCATTCTTACCTTCAGATATTATCGCGGCATTTTTATTTGCTCAATTAGAAAACATCGAATATATTCAGAACAAGCGTATATCCCATTGGAACGCCTTCTACAATAAACTTAAACCCTTAGTGGATCAAAATCATTTCAGTATTTTGGAATGTGCAGAAAACCAAACGAATAATGGACATCTTTTTGCCATCGTACTCAATGACCTTGAAACACGTTCAAGATTAATAACTCACTTAAAAGCACAGAGTATTTTGGCAGTATTTCATTATTTGAGTCTTCATAAGAGTTCATATTACAATGAGAAGCATGACGGAAGAGTATTGGATAAAAGTGATAAATTTTCGGATACACTGCTGAGACTTCCTTTTTACTTTGAGTTGACAGAAGATGATATTGATTTCATTTGTAATCAAATAATTGCCTTTTTTGATGGGAAATAAGGTTAAAATTTTATTTGTAGTATCTGAATTTTATCAAGCTGGGACGCAGCGTTTCACCTATGAATTAGATCGTGCAATCAACAAAGCACATTTTACAGTTGAAATTCTTAGTCTTTTACCATTAAATGCGAGTAATCGTTTTAATGATTACTATTATCAGAAACATCTGGAATTAGGATCGAAAATACATTTCTTAAATGAAGTTAATCAACTTACTACACCAACTCTAAAACAGAAAATCGAACATCGTTTAGTCAAAAAGCCCTTTCCTGATGAGCGCTTACAAATAAAATCGTTTTTTGATAGGTTTGATTGCATATCTATAATGGGTGAATACAATTTCAAAGAAATTTACAAATACATTAAAGCAGAAAATAGACACAAATTGTTAATCCACTTACAAAACTCAAAATATCAGGTCAAAGACAATTACGAGTTTTTTCCTAAAAACGAAGTGTTTCATTTCGTTTCTGGTTTTCATGATAACCAAATTGCATTTGAATTGTCTGAGTTTTCGAGTTACAAACACACTTATTATAACCTAAACCTGAAGTTTGAAAATAAATTTGTAAAATCAAATTATAAAACATCAATCAATCCAAAGATTGGCATTTTTACACGTTTAACACCAGCTAAACCGTTAGATCCATTTATCTATTCCTTTCAACTAGTGAATGAACAATTACCTGATGCAGAATTTCATGTTTTTGGGAGTGGCGACCCAATCAAGGAAGGAATGAATAGATATGTTCAACAACTTGAGTTGGCGAAATCCATTCATTTCCGAGGTCATCAAGAAAATATTTTAAAAACTGCTATTGAAGAAGAACTCGATTTAGTTTGGTTACATGGTTATCACGGACTTCCAGGAGGTTGGGTGGGTTTTGATATTAGTACTGCCAAAATCCCTCAGTTATTCTGGAATTTCGGCAATAACACCGGAAAATTTCATTCCTTTTTTCCTATGTTTAATTCGGTCAACGAAATGGCTAATAAGAGTATTTCGATTTTGTTAAATCCATCAGAAGCAAAAGTGCTTGCTGATGAACAATTTGAATACACGAATGAAAATTATAATATCTCCAAGAACATTCATGTCATGGAAGAACTTTACCTTCAAATTGCAAATAGAATAATTACTGAGAAATGTTAGTTAACTATAGATTGGGCAATAAGCTGATAGAATTAGAATTAATTGGTGAAACGCTGGTTGGCGAAAATGAAGTATTACTTCAAAAAGATGAAAATTTAATAGAGAGGACGCCTTGGAACCAAGAAGGATTTAGCATTGAAAAATTTTTAAGTGACGAAGATTTCAGTAAAATCAAAGAAGGACTTAAACAGCTTGTAAGTGAGAAAATTGTTGAAGCTGGCGGAAAAATTGACGATAGCTTTACACTCGAAAATTATCATTTGTATGTGAATGATAAAATACATTTAACTGTTGCCAAATTAATTCAATCTGGATGGAATGTAAGTCAATTCCCGGTTGAAATTAGTCGAGTTAACAAACGAATTTCTGCTATCATTGGAGTGGATGTAACTACAAAAGCGAAGCATGTTGACATGAATAATTTCTTTCTTCGAATTGTTCGTCCACAGAATTTTCAAGACAATAATCCACCCCATAGAGATGTTTGGCTTGACCGTCTAAGAGATGCTGTAAATATTTACGCTCCGATATGCGGAAGTAATGAACACAGTTCTTTAGGACTCGTTCCTGGAAGTCATTTGTTAAAAGAATCTGAAATTGAACGAACTGTACAAGGAGCTATTCTCAATGGTACCAGTTATACGGTTCCTTGTGTAATATCAATTAACAAAGAAATTCCAGTACTTATACGTCCCAATCCTTTGGAAAATGAGGTCATGTTATTTTCACCTTATATGGTCCATGGAGGTGGATATAATTTTAATGAAAATCAAACCAGAATGTCTCTTGAGATAAGGTTTTGGAAAGATTAATAAGTTTTGATTCAACAGTTAAAAAATAAACTAATTAGAATATTAAGGTCTTCGATAATAGGCTTGGATATTTTTCTATACAATTCGTTTCAGCGAAAGAAACAAAGTAGAAAATTATTTCAAAAAATTCAAAATTCTGTAACAAACAAAGACCATTGTACAATTAACTCAAATCAAAGTAGAAATGTTGAATCAAATGACATCGACACGAAATTAACAGATGTAATTGTCACGTGTTATTTCACATTAAAACCAGACCCACAAACAGGAACTACTCGAAATGCCGCTGATTTCAAGTACATTCAGCCTTGGTATGATTCGCTTCTAAAAATTGGTGCTCATGGTATTATTTTACATGATGGCTTGGAAGCAGAATTTATTGCACTTTATCAAACGCCAACCATTCAATTTCGTTATTGTGAAATGGGAGATTACTCCATTTTTGAAGAAAGATGGCTCTTATATCATATATTCTTGCAACAATTACCTCAGTTGGAAAAAGTGTTTTTTACTGACAGTAACGACGTTTACATTACCAAAAATCCATTTACATTTATCACCAAAGATTTAACCCTTTATGTAGGTCGAGACAATGCAAACCGCATTAAGGATTCAGGATGGTTAAAGGAAGAACGAACAGCGTTTTTGAAAGAAAGCAACTATAAATTGTCCAGAACCTATGATTATCAATGGGTCTATAATGCCGGTGTTAGTGGAGGAAATTATCCCGTGATGTTGTTTTTAACCTATGAAATGTCAAAATTAATTTTTAAAGCTACAAGCAATTACCACAAAGATATGACGCTTCTTAACATTGTCATTCATGAGCATTTTTATCCTCGCTTATCTAATAAAAACTGGGAACAACAACTTGTTGACACTTCAAAAGATTCCATTGCGTCTCATGAACATTTGATTACTGGATTCCCTTTTAATAGCGGGTTTAAAGATTTTGATTTCAACTCAAGTGCCTACTTCATTCACAAATAGTATGTCTCTTTCCAATCCATTAGTTTCTTTTATTATTCCCTACTTCAATGCTGGAGAAACGATTCAAGAAACAGTTGATTCGATATTTAATCAAACCTATTCGAATTTTGATATTTGGATTGTAAATGATGGAAGTACAGACTCGGAGAGCATCGAAAAGTTAAAAGAACTCCAAAAGCATGATCGAATTACTGTATTACATCAGGAAAATGCTGGTCCGAGTGTGGCAAGAAATTTAGCAATTGAAAAATCAACAGCTGATTTTTTTCTCCCATTGGATTCAGATGATTTTATCGCTAAAGATGCAATTGAAAAGTCAATGAAAATAATACTAGAAGAAACCCAAGTTGGAGCGATTTATGGAGATTTTAAATGGTTTGGAGCAAAAGACGGACTTAAAAAGCAAGCTGATTTTCAGATAGAAAAACAGTTTTTGATGAATCAAATTGCGGTAACAGCGTTGATCCGTAAAGAGATGTGGAAAGAACTGGGAGGGTATGATACATTCTTAAGTAAACCAGGTCTTGAAGATTGGGAATTTTGGTTAAAAGCAGGTTTATCGCATTGGAAATTAAAATATATTGATTTGCAATTTTTCAGCGTACGCGTCAATGAGAATTCACGTACCTATAAAGTAGCAAATAAAAATCTAGATAATATTAAAAAGTATGTTTACGAAAAACATGCAAACGCGTTAGCAAATCAATATGAAAAATTATTCTACCAAACAAAACAACTCCTAGAAACCCCCGATTATAAAATCGGTAAACTTCTAATGTCTCCCTACCGAATGCTTAAAAAATGGCTGAAATGAATTACCAAATAAAACTACTTACACCGAGCACGGTTAAAGACTTGGTGCCCTTGTATGAAAACGCTTTTGGAAAAAAAATCACTGAAGCAGCCTTACAACAAAAATTAAACACCAGTTTTGCAGGCATCAGCCATGTGGGCTACACTGCCTATGACCAAGATGGAAATGCAGCGGCCTTTTATGGTGTTTTTCCTTGTTTTGCACATTACAATGGTCAAACATATCTTGTGGCTCAATCAGGCAATACCATGACCCACACAGCTCACCAAGGAAAAGGGCTGTTCACCATTTTAGCAAAAAAGACTTACGAGTATTGTGTAGAAAAAGGAATCCATTTGGTTTTTGGATTCCCCAACAATAATTCCTACCCCGGATTTGTACGAAAGTTAGATTGGATACATTTCGATAACATAGAAGCTTACACGATTCGCGTGAAAACGATTTCGTTCTATCGCATGAATAAATGGTTCAAAATGTCAGAAGAAAAATTTTACGGAAGAGGTCATGCCATACTTTCCAATTGTAAAAAAGGCAAACCTTTTCCTAGCTCCTGTAAACAGGAGGGCGTTCCGGTAATTGATCATTCAGAAGATTTTTTCAACTATAAAACGTATGAAAAAAATTATTTAATCGAAGTGGTAGGTTTAAATTGCTGGGTAAAATTCAACACAAACTTTTTGGTAATCGGTGACATGGAATTGGCCTCCGAAAAACAATGGAATAAAGCCATAAGCGAATTGAAAAAACTTGCGGCAAAAATGTTTATTCCAAATTTAAGGTTTCAAGGCAGCACCGATACCTCGTTAGAAAACTTTTTTCAAAAAAACGGACAAAAACTTGAAGTCACCCACGCCATTGGGGGGATTAATTTTTCCAACATAATTCCGCTGGAGAAAACGAAATTCACTGCGGCTGATAACGATACGTTTTAAATGAAAAATTGGCTACATCAAAAAACACTTGGACTTTTTGTCAAAACAAACGGTTTAATCTCCCAACCGCTATTTGGCGGAATAGGGTTAATCTTTATGCTTCATAGGGTTTTACCTGAAGAACAGAAAAAACAATATACAATTAACCAAGACCTAGCTATTACGCCGGAATTCCTTGAGCAAACCATTATTAAGTTAAAGCAAAAAGGATATCAATTTATCTCATTAGACGAATTACACGCCATCTTACAAACCGGTAAAAAGCCAAAACAAAAATGCATTTGCATCACCTTAGATGATGGCTACAGAGATAATTTGACCTATGGTCTTCCCGTATTTAAAAAACACAATGTGCCCTTTACCATTTACGTAACCAATTGTTTTCCGAATAAAACCGCTCATTTTTGGTGGTATTGGCTCGAAGAAAAAGTACAAAGCGAAGCGGAAATCGTATGGGAAGGAAAAACGTATGTAACGCAAACAGAAGACCAACAGAGAGCAGCATACAATGCCATTCGAGAAAGCTTAAAAAATGCAAGCCAAGCGGAGCGAGAAAAATATGCCGAACACTTTTTTGGAAAAACTAAAAACGAAATCGAAAGCAGCGCAAATGAACTCGCATTATCGTGGGAAGAACTTAACCAATTAAAAAAAGAACCACTTGCTACTATTGGCGCACATACCATGCACCATTTATCCTTGGCACATCAAACCAATGAAGAAATGATGTTTGAAGTCAAGCAAAGTAAAACAGAATTAGAAAATAAATTAAAAATAAAAATAGAACATTTTGCATATCCTTACGGTAGCCTAGAAGATGCAAACCAACGGGAATTTGATTGGATAAAAAAACTAGGCTTTCGAACAGCCACCTTAAACCATCCAGGCAATGTATTTATGAAGTCAAAAAACACAACAGAGAAATTAACCCGCTACCATTAGGAAACAACACAACAGATGAAAAATTAACCCATTGCCTCAACGGAATTCGCCACTACGCCGTAAATGGATGGAAAAAAATAATTGCGTAACCCCGCACCGAACGAAGTGAAGTCGTGATAACAAATAACCACGAACCAAAAACCACGAACGACGAACCAAAAACCAAAAACCACGAACCAAAAACCACGAACGACGAACCAAAAACCACGAACCAAAAAACAAAAAAAAATGCCCACCATCCAAAACATTGAAGAAATCAAGGCATGGCAACTAGCACGCAATTTTGCACAAGAGATTTTTCATGTTTATAACAAAGAACCCTTCGCACGTGATTTCGGACTAAAAGATCAGTTAAATAGATCATCAGGCTCAATTATGGACAACATCGCCGAAGGTTACGGAAGATTAGGAAACAGAGAATTCATAAATTTTTTAACCTATGCCAAAGGATCATGCCTAGAAGCAAAATCTCAGCTCATGAGAGCATTCGATAGAACTTATATAACAAACGAACAACTAGAATATTTTGATAAACAATTAATAACAATAGATAACCACATTGGCGGATTCATAGCATATTTAAAAAAAACAGACTATAAAGGACAAAAGTTCAAAGAACCTCAAGAACAATACAACATCAATCCATCCAACCCCGACTAAACAAATCGAACAAGTGAGCCAAGCGAACTCCCACCCCGAACGCAGTGAGGTCGCAGAACCAAAAACCAAGAACAAAGAACAAAGAACAAGGAACCACGAACAAAGAACAAAGAACAAAGAACAACGAACCACAAACAAAAAATGCTCTCAATAATAATCGTCCACTACAAAACCCCCGACCTACTAAGTAAATGCGTAGCATCCATCTTTGCTACAACTCCATCTGAACGAATAGAAGTAATTGTAGTTGATAACGATTCAAAGGATAACTCAAAAGAGCTCATTTTACAAGAGTTCCCACAGGTAAAATGGATCGACAGCGGATATAATGCAGGTTTTGCGCGGGCAAACAATTCAGGTATTCGAATGGCGAAAGGGGAATACATTGTTTTACTCAACCCTGATACCTACGTAACAGAAGACTTTTTTAAGAAATGGTTGGAGAAGTACAAAGAAATGGACCAAAATCATCAATTGGGATTGTTAGGTTGTCGAATAATTTCTTCTGTGGACAATAGTCTGCTGGTCGGAACAGGAAGAGGGTTTCCTTCTTGGGAAAAATACCTGAATGCTAATCCAGTTTATGTTAAATTCGCAAAAAAGAGACCATTAAAAAAATACAATGCACAAGAAATGCATTACCATAATCACGAAGCGGACTTCATAAGTGGCGCTTGCGTAATGATAAAAAAATCTAAAATAGAACAACACAACTTATACCTCGACGAGGACTTTTTCCTGTATTCAGAGGATGTCGAATGGAGTTTTCGGGTAAAGAAAAAAGGATATTTCAACTACTTTTGCGCTGATGTAGAAGTGTTCCATGTGAATTCGGCGAGTACGGGAGAGATGACAGATAATAAGTTAAGTCAGATTACTGTCTCGCGATTTCTAATGTTACTCAAATCGTATGGAGTTTTAAGGTTTAGCTTAATTCAAATTATAATTAGATTTAACTTTAGGTTGCAACAAATTATTAGTTGGAAAAACAAGAATCGAAATCATCCGCCCCCACTAATTGATTCAGAAACTAGAGTAAATTTTGAAATATCTAAACAATATTTTTGGAATATTATATTACGATACTATATTATTAAAGACGAAAACAATCTAATCTATGTTCCAAAAGATCATTCGTAAGCTCTTAAAAAAGCCTGAGTTTTCAGATGTAACTCCAATTGCTGTTGTAAAGCATCAGTTAGAGTTGATAAGGGAAGGAAGTGATATATTAGCAATTTGCCCTGATAATACTGGACTAAATTGGCTGGGGATTAAAAGCGGTACAATAGCTTTGTTTCCCAAAAATCACCTGTTATTACAACAGTATTATTCTCATTCTGTATATACTGAAAGTCAGTTGATGGAAATTATTGAGATTATTGTAACACTTGATTTTAAAAAAGTCGTTTTCCGTGGTTTTCCACCTTATTTTGATGTGTTTATTAGAAGATTGAAAACGAAAAATCTTGCTTCAAATCTGTTCGTTTTTTATGCTGGTCCAGCCTCAGAATTCAATGAAAGTAGTAAAACACAAAACTTATTAAAGATAATCCAACTGCAAAAAGAGGGTGTTATTGAGAAAATTGGGTTTAATAAAAAAGGATTAGCAGAGGCCATTTCTGAAGTTTACAACGTGAAAACAGGTAGGTACATCTTGAAAACGTCAATTAAAGAACAAATTCCATTAGAGAAAAAAAATGATACAATTCAAATTGGAGTTTTTGGGGGGAATACTTTTAATAAAAACATTCATTCACAGGTATTAGCTGCTTTATCAGTGCCAAAAAGTGAAGTTCATGTGTTGGATAAATCAAAATTCGATTATTTACCCGAACAGAATCGAATAATTGGCTACGATGGTTATCTTCCTAATGATAAGTTTGTAAAGCTATTAGGCAGCATGGATGTAAACTTATACCTAGCATTTAGTGAATCATGGGGGAATGTTATAACCGAAAGCCTATCTTATGGGGTTCCTTGTTTATCAACTATCAATAGTGGAGTTTATGATTATGATAATGAGTTAAGTGAAGCGTTAGTGGTTCAAGATTATGATAATATTTCAGCGATTCGTGATCAAATAATGAAAGTATACAGTGACCGTAATAATCTTCAAAATAAATGCATTGATTATATATCCCAACTGAATACTTTAGCAGAAGAAAAGTTGGGGGAATTGTTAGGGTATGAGTAACTGATAATAATAGTATGATACAAAAACATATTTCAAGATTGGTATATATGCTAAGGTTAACCGTATTAAAGCGGTATTTAGCGAATGCTAATAATTTAAACTCACCAGTGAGAGTAATTTCTGGATCTCCTCGTGGTGGTACGACTTGGTTGTATGAGGTGATTGAAAAAAACAGTAGTGGATTTGGTATTTGGGAGCCTTTGCATCCAAAATCGGTGCAAGATTTTTATAAAGATACCAATCAATGGTTTCATAAGTTTGTGCCGGCTAATGAGAAAAATTATGAGTTAGAGAAGTATTTTACAGCATTATTAAAAGGTGAATTTATTACGGAATCATTACTTCAAAAAAATTCAAAATTCCGTACGTATAAATCGACTTCATTCTTGTTACAAAAATATTGCAGACTAAGTCCCTTATTACCTTGGTTTAATCATCATTTCCCAAATGTCAAAGTAGTTCACATGTATAGAAATCCACTTGCTGTTGTTTCCTCTCAGATGAGACATGGCGCATGGAATTATAAGAAAGAATACAATGGTTACGAACTAACAGGTTTAGAATACTATCCAGCTTACTATAAGCAGTTTGAGGAAATACTTTCAACTATAAAATTTCCTGAAGAAGTTTTGGCTGCAAATTGGGCGTTAGATATGATTCCGACATTATTAAATCGTAATGATGATAATATATTGTATATCAAGTATGAAGATTTGTTTTTAAGTTCAGAAATGTATTTTCCACAAGTGTTTGAGTTTTTTAATTTACCTATACCAAAAGATTTATCTGAAATTATTACAAAGCCTTCTTCGACAACTAAGCAAGGGAGTAACATAATTGATAATCCAGAGAAGCAACTAGAAACTTGGAAAAAATACCTAACAGAAGAACAAGTAGAACGCGTGAGAGGTATTCTATCCCAATTTGGTTTTTCTCAAATCGGAGATATTGAATATAAACTCGAACTTAATCGAAAAGTTGAAATTTTTTAAATATTGATGTATTTTTATGATTGTTTTATTTAAAAACACAAATAGGTTATCTATATTCTTAGCGACTTATAACACACCCTGCTAACTCTCTAAGGATTAATCGAGTCAACTCGTATTCTTCCTAACCTCATAACACGCTAATAGAGGTTCAATTAGTTGGTTATTCAAAACACAATACTCATAACAAACTCAATCGATTTAGCTTGTAGTTAGTTTCAAGCTGAACAAACAACAAACGAAAAACCAAGAACGAGAAACAACGAAACAAGAACCACAAACCAAAACCAACAAACGAGTAATCAAAATGAACAAATACTCACGCAAACGCCACATCGCAAAAGCCATAACATGGCGCGCCGTTGGAACGATTGACACATTAGTACTTGCTTGGATAATCACAGGCAATCCAATGACAGGACTCCAAATATCGCTTTTCGAGCTCGTAACCAAAATGCTGTTATATTACTTACACGAACGAGCATGGTACAACTTAAGAATTTTCACAAAAGATGCAAGTCAAATGAGACACATCTTAAAAACAATAACCTGGCGTTTCGTAGGAACTTTAGACACCGTGATTTTATCATGGATGATATCCGGTAGCGCAGAAATAGGCCTTTCGATAGGAGGCTTAGAATTAATAACAAAAATGCTGTTATATTATGTACACGAACGAATTTGGTACCGTTCCACATACGGCCTAATAATAAAGTAACCCAAAAACAACGAACCAAAAACAACGAACAACAAACCAAGAACCAAAAAAACGAACAAAAACATGAACAAATACTATTTAAATTACCTAGAAGAATTAGAATCCGAAGCAATATTTTTACTTCGAGAAGTAGCCGCTCAATTTAAAAATCCTGTAATACTATTTTCAGGAGGAAAAGACTCAATCGTAGTAACGCACCTAGCGAAAAAAGCATTTTACCCTTCTAAAATTCCGTTTGCCTTAATGCATGTGGATACAGGACACAATTTCCCGGAAACAATAGCATTCAGGGATAACATAATTAGTGACTTAGGCGTCCAATTAATTGTAGGATCCGTCCAAGAGTCGATTGATCAGGGAAGGGTGAAGGAAGAATCAGGCAAGTTTGCCACACGAAATGCTTTGCAAACGACGACGTTATTAGATGCTATTGAATCCAATAAAATTGACTGCGCAATCGGTGGAGGACGCCGTGATGAAGAAAAAGCAAGAGCAAAAGAACGTTTCTTTTCCCATCGAGACGATTTCGGACGATGGGATCCAAAAAATCAGCGTCCTGAATTATGGAATCTATTTAATGGAAGACATTTTGAAGGAGAACACTTTAGAGCGTTTCCGATTTCGAACTGGACAGAGCTAGACGTATGGAATTATATCTTAAAAGAAAACTTAGATATTCCATCGTTATATTTTGCCCACGAACGAAGGGTAATTTGGAGAAACGATTCTTGGATTCCAGATTCTAAATTTCTAATTAAAGATGAAAAGGAAGAGGTGGTAATCAAAAAAATCCGATTCAGAACCTTAGGCGATATCACAATCACTGGAGGAATAGAATCCGAAGCAGATACCTTAGAAAAAATTGTGAACGAAGTAGCCACCATGCGCATAACAGAACGAGGAAATCGCTCCGATGACAAACGCTCCGAAACCGCCATGGAAGACCGAAAAAAACAAGGCTATTTTTAATCCCTCTCCGTAGTAGCGAATAGCATTTGCCCATCACACCTAGCAAAGCGAGACTATCCAACAAAAACGAATCAAAAACAACGAACTATGAACCAAGAACAACAACCCAATCACCAAAACAAAAAAAACATTAAAACAAAAAACAACCAATTATTAAGATTCACAACAGCAGGATCAGTAGACGACGGAAAAAGTACGCTAATCGGAAGATTACTTTACGATTCAAAATCCATTTTTGAAGATCAACTTTCCTCAATCGAAAAAACAAGTCAAAAAAAAGGACACGAAGGAGTTGATTTGGCTCTCTTTACGGATGGATTGAGAGATGAACGTGAGCAAGGAATCACAATAGACGTTGCGTACCGCTATTTTACCACTCCAAAAAGGAAATTTATTATTGCCGATACCCCTGGTCATATCCAGTACACGAGAAACATGGTAACAGGCGCATCAACAGCAAATGCGGCGATATTGTTAATTGACGCTCGTCATGGAGTAATTGAACAAACAAAAAGACACTCTTATATCGCATCACTGTTACAAATACCCCATGTAATTGTATGTGTTAATAAAATGGACTTGGTCGATCACAAACAAGAAGTCTTTGATAAGATTGTCAATCAATATGAATCCATTGCTTCAAAAATGATGATAAAAGATATTCAGTTTGTACCTATTTCAGCATTGAATGGAGACAATGTCGTAAATCGCTCTGAAAACATGAATTGGTACAAAGGAGCACCATTATTGCATATATTGGAAACATTACACATAGGAAGTGATATCAATAAGAAAGATTTACGATTCCCTGTACAAACGGTAATTCGTCCGCAATCTAAAGAGCACCTTGATTATCGTGGCTACGCTGGAAGATTAAGCTCAGGTATTGTTCGAAAAGGAGATGAAGTGATGGTACTTCCTTCAGGTTTTACATCGAAAATTGCTTCCATAGATACAATGGACGGAGAGTTAGAAGAAGCATTTGCGCCAATGTCGGTTGCCTTATCCTTAACAGATGATATTGATATAAGTAGGGGAGATATGATTGTGAAGGTCAATAATCAACCCGAAAAAAAGCAAGAATTTAGCGCAATAATCTGTTGGTTAGGAAATGACCCCTATCAACCAAGAACCAAATTTTTACTTCGTCACTCATCCCGAGAAGAAACTGCAATGATTAAAGACATTACCTACAAAATGGACATTAGCTCCTTACAAAGAATAGAGGAAGATAAACAGTTCGGCATGAATGATATCGTTCGAGTTAACATCAAAACAGCCGGTCCAATAATGATTGATAGCTATGTAGAAAATAGAGAAACAGGTAGCTTTATCTTAATAGACCCCAACACCAACGAAACAGTCGCCGCCGGAATGATAATCTAATTATACAAAAAACCAACAAGATCCCAACAAGAAACGAACCACGAACATTAACCCTGAGCTTACCGAAGGGAAAAACCAGAAACAAGGAATCAAAAACCAAGAACATTTACCCCGAGCCTGTCGAAGCGAGGAACCAAGAACAACCTACGATGTGCTGAGCCTTTAGAAGTAAGCGAAGCGAAGTCCCGCACTGAACGCAGTGAAGTCGGGAAATCACCAATCACTAATAACTCAATCCTCATGAACAACATCTTTAAACAAGACTATAAAGTCACAGCAACAGACAGAAGAAAAAAAAACGGCCACAATTCATATGTAATTTGGCTATACGGATTGTCCGGTTCTGGAAAGTCTACAATTGCAAACGCATTAGAAAAATCATTATTCGACGAAGGAAAAAGCACCTATGTACTAGATGGAGATAACATCCGAATGGGAATAAACCAAAACTTAGGATTTACCCAAGAAGACAGAAAAGAAAACCAGCGAAGAGTAGCAGAGGTGACGAAATTATTTATCGACGCAGGAATAATTTGCATAGCCACTTTTATTTCCCCCATGCGTAGCGATAGAGAAATGGTAAAAAACATAGTCGGAGAAGAAAACTTTATCGAAGTATTCGTTGATACACCGCTCGAAGAATGCGAAAAAAGAGACGTAAAAGGCTTATACAAAAAAGCCCGAGCCGGAGAAATCAAAAACTTCACAGGAATAAGCGCCCCTTTCGAAAAACCAATGAATAAAGTAATAACCATCGACACCACCCAAACAACAATTGAAGATGCCATCCAAAAAATAAAATCATTTCCCCACCATCCTTAGCGATCTAATACCACGCCCTACTCGTTCGCTAAGGATTAAACCCTAAAAATCACACTGAACATACGCCATTTACAAACACCAACTTTTAAAACAATCTCAAATTATTGTAATTTCAATCCATCATCCTCCTAGGGGTGAATTGTATTCGCCCCCATTTCCATAACACCAAGAAAAGCGAGCTAATCCAACGAACCAAGAACAACAAACAAAACAAACGATAAACCAAGAACATAAAAAACAACGAGCCAAGAACGAGGAACGAGGAACAAACTAAGCGAAGTCCCGCACCGAGAGCATCGAGGTCAGGAACTCACTAATCACCAATCAATAGTCACAAATAACTAATTACCAAAAATGAAAATCCTCCACATTATCCCAAACCTGCTTAAAGGTGGAGCCGAAAGGTTAGTGTCGGACATTGTGCATGAATTGTCAACGCGTGAAGGAATTGAAGTGCGATTAGTCTTATTTCAGGATGAGATTGCCTATGACATAGATGATATTCGGCATTTTGTTCATATTATTCCATCAAGCATACAGCTATCATTTTGGAGAAAAAACAAGTACCAAATTGCCGCTTTGCAAAATTTTTTGGAAGATTTTCAGCCCGACATTATTCATTCTCACTTGTTTGAAGCAGAAATCACTTCGCGTTCATGTTTTTTTCAAAATGCTCAATGGTTCTCTCATTCACATGATCGTATGAAATCCTTTAGAAAATTTAAGTTTAAAGCACTTTTAAGTAAAAAACAACTAACAGATTATTACGAAAGAAAGTATTTGCTCTCAAGATACAAAAAGAACGGAGGGAACCATTTTATTGCGATATCCAATGATATCGAGTCCTTTTTGAAATCCACATTGCCTCACAATATCGTAAAGATAAATAAACTGGAAAATGCCATAGATTCAAATCGATTTAAGGAACCAAGATTAATAGAAGAGAAGGTATTATTCCAACCTATTAAGCTCATTTCAATTGGTCGACTTGATACTAACAAGAACCATCAGTTCCTTTTAGATTGCATTTTCAATTTAAAAAATCGCGGATTTCAATTTCATTTGAGCATTGTTGGCGAAGGAGATACACGTCCGCAATTGGAACAAAAAATCAATGATTTAGAGCTGCATTCTGAGGTAACCTTGGCCAGTGTTAAAGATAATGTTGAAGAATATTTATGGGAATCTGACATCTATGTTCACAGCGCAATTACTGAAGGATTTGGATTAACATTAATCGAAGCTATGGCTTCCGGCCTTCCTGTAATTACACTTGACGGAGGGGGAAATCGTGATTTGATGGAAGAAGGCAAGAATGGCTTTTTAATTGAAGAGGCAAATGTTAATCTGTTCGTCGAAAAAATACTTGAATTGAAAAATAATCCTGCTTTGTATCAAAATATGTCTCAGTACGCCAAAACCTTTGCTCAGAAATTTGATATAGTGCCTTATGTAGATAATTTGCTGAAACTTTATAAAAAAGCATCTTCATGTGCGGAATAGCTGGTATAATTAGTCAATTACAAAATTCTTTGATTTGTGAGAATACCATCCAATTAATGGGTGAGCGGATTAAATATAGGGGTCCAGATCAAGATGGTTATGTGCTAAATAATTCTGAAGGATTGCATTTTGGACTTGCTCATAAACGATTAAGTATTCTTGATTTATCTGATGCCGGAAAACAGCCGATGTGGAATCAAGAAAAAAACATCGTCACCGTTTTTAATGGCGAATTATATAACTTTTTAGAAATAAGATCGGAACTTAAAAACCTTGGCTGCGATTTTATTTCTAACTCTGATACAGAGGTGCTCATTCAGGCATATAGTAAATGGGGAATTGAAAAAACACTTGAAAAAATTGAAGGGATGTTTGCCTTTTGTTTGATAGATGTTTTGAAAAAAAAGACTATTCTAGCCCGAGACAGATTCGGAGAAAAACCACTGTATTATAGCCATCAAAATTCATATTTGGCTTTTAGTTCTGATATACGATCTTTTAAAATATTGGGAATTTCTCGGGATTTGAATATGCATGCTTTGGGATACTATTTTTCTGAGCTGAGTACTCCAATCGAACAAACTATTTATTCCCAAATTCAAAAACTACCACCAGCATCTTACGCTTTATTTGAAGGGGGAAACCTAGAGATAAAAAGTTATTGGTCGCCTGATTATAGATTAAAGAAAAATGTAACCGATGCTCAATGCATAGAGAAAACAGAGCAACTACTTGAGGCGGCTGTAAAAAAATGCCTTCAGGCAGATGTGCCTGTTGGATGTTTCTTGAGTGGTGGTGTAGATTCTTCACTCGTTGCGTTATATGCCGCAAAAAACTACGGAAAACAGCTGGAAACATTCAGCGTTGGCTTTGAATATGAATCGTTCAATGAATTGCCTTTTGCTAAAATCGTAGCGGATAAAATTAATTCAAAACACAATGAAATTATTTTAAATCCAAATGATCTGAGGATTGTAGATGATTTATTGGGAGAATATGGTGAACCCTTTGCTGATTCCTCTGCAATACCAACTTATTACGTATCAAAATTTGCCTCTTCAAAGGTAAAAGTAGCATTGGGAGGAGATGGTGGAGACGAAATATTTGCAGGCTACAGAACTTACAACCAGGGACTTAGGATGCAACATTGGTATAATAATCAAGTACTCAAACAGATTATTCCGTTTGTTAATAAATTTGTTAAGCACGGAAAACTGAATTATTTGAGTGGGATTTATACTAAGTCCATCCCTATTATCGCGTCAGCATTATACAGAAATATGGGATTCAGAGGTTCAGAGCTTCAAAAACTAATTCCAGACCATCAATTCTATAATGCACCAGTAGTTGAACACGAAAGAATTGTTGAACAAGCGCTTGAATATTCGAAAGACATTTTCGACACTTTGTTATTCGCAAGTATAAAAACACGATTGCCGAATGATTATTTGGTCAAAACAGATCGGGCATCTATGTTTAATTCCTTGGAACTAAGAACACCCTTTTTAGATAAAAATTTGATTGAATTCACACAGGGATTGAATTACAAAATTTTAATGAAAGGTGGGACAAATAAATACATTACAAAAAAAATAGCAGAGCGTTATTTTTCAAAGGAATTTGTAAATCGAGAAAAACAAGGTTTTGGAATACCTATCGGCGAATGGATGAGAAAAGAATGGAAAAATGCATCTGCCGAGGTAATTTTATCAAACAACAGCCAACTTCCATTCAATTCAAAATTCATTGAAAAAATATGGAATGAACACCAATCTGGAATAAATCACAGCCACAAGCTTTGGGCGATATATGTTTTTCAAAAGTGGTCGCAACAAAATAAGTAATGAACATCCTCTACATCTGCACCCCTACCTCCATCCACGACCAAAAATGGATGCGCTACTTTGCTGAAAAAGAAGAGTTCAATGTATTTGCAGTTGGTGAATCAAAAATAGATGAAAGCACGTTTTATGATTTAAAAAAACAAAACATTAATCTTTTGCCTTCTATTGATTCATTTTCGATTAAAACGCCATATAAAAATCATCAGTCTATTCAAAAGCTTAGGAAGTACTGTGAATTATATAAAATAGACCTTGTTCATGTTTTATTTGCCACTCCTTATGCCTTGTGGGTAAATTGTATAAACACGCCTTATATGATTACTACAAGAGGATCGGATGTATTGGTAGTTTTACCGGAACTAAAGGAGCAAAAAGGAGTCAGGGGCATTTATTTTTCATGGCTTTTTAAAAAATTTCAGAAAGCATTTTCCAGTGCCAAAGCCATTACGTGCACCTCAGAATTACAACAAAAACGAATCAAAGAATTATTTGGTTTGAAAGCAGATGTTATACGCACAGGCGTTGACGTAGAAAAAATAGTCAATCTAAATCCTAATGACTATCTTCCAAGTGAATTAAAAGGAGTAAAATACATTTTCTCTCCGCGCTTTATGTCACCCATTTATAACATTTCATTTCAAATTGAAGCACTTGCATTTCTGCCAAAATCAATTACTGAGAACTATGCTTTTGTTTTTGTGAAGGGTAAACAATTCAACCCACAATACTTTGAAGAACAGCTTAAATCCTTGCAACAGTTGGGAAACATAAATTATATTATTCTGGACTACTTATCACAAGAAGCATTATGGGCAACTTTTAAAAGGGCTGCATTAACTATTATGACGCCCATAAGCGACGGAACTCCAAATTCCGCATTAGAAGCAATGGCGGCAGGATCCCCCTTAATTGTTTCAGACTTGCCTTATGATAAAGATTTATTTGAAAATACTTGTGTAAAAACTTCATTAAAAGATCCGAAAGTACTAGCTCAGTTAATCGAAAATACCCTCGAAAACCCGAATGAGTTTAAACAAGAAGCAAATGACGCTGTTTACAAATTTGGAAATAGAGCATCGGAAATGCAAAAATTGGAAAAGCTTTATCAAATACTCAAATCTCAACCATTATCATAAAAACCAACTTGATTTTATTTTAAAATTCAGTACGTTAGATAGCATTCCTGTGAGTATTCTGGAAGAACAATCTGTAGGCATCCCCGTTCTAGCAACCGTAGTTGGCATTACAACAGAAATCGTAAAGAAAGCTTACGGCTTGTTAATTGAAAAAGATTTTAATCTTGAAGATGTTGTATCCATCATTCAAAACTATCTTACCAGCACTGAAGAAGAAATTATAAGAAAACGCAACGCTTCTTACGAAAACTGGAAACAAAACTACAACGCCGAAACCAACTACAATGAATTCGTCTAACTACTCTTGTCTGGCGAAGTTTCGAAGGCAGAAAACAGCTTGCACTGAGCTCAGCCTAAGTGCTAACTACTAACTACTAACCATTAACCACTAACTACTCACCACTAACTACTCACCACTCACCACTCACCACTAACCACTAACTACTCACCACTAACCATTAACTACTCACCACTAACCAACCCCAAATGAACCACAAAGACCTAAATGTCTGGAAATCATCAATAGAATTAGTTACTGAAATCTATAAACTTTGCGACAAACTTCCCCGAAACGAAGATTTTGGACTTAAATCACAATTACAGAGAGCTGCCGTTTCTGTTCCAACCAACATTGCCGAAGGCGCGGGTCGAAACCATCAAAAAGAAACCATTCAATTCAGTTACATCGCACTAGGTTCCTTAACAGAAATTGAAACATTATTAATAATTTGCAACAATGTTTATCAGTTAAATATCGAACCAATTTTAGAATTGTACACTTCGGTCAAAAAACTACTATTAGCATTCATCAAACACCTAAAAAACCACTAACCCTTAACCACTTACTACTAACCACTAACTCTTAACCACTAACCCTTAACCACTTACTACTAACCACTAAACATTCACCACTTACTACTAACCACTAACCCTTCACCACTTTCTACTAACCATTAACCCTTCACCACTAACCACTAAC
>Ga0169931_10000405_pt1 | contig 70372 bp, 66 predicted proteins | sample Kivu_15m_20L_FD_129675 | JGI IMG/M metagenome (GOLD analysis project Ga0169931, IMG submission 129675) | Freshwater microbial communities from Lake Kivu, Western Province, Rwanda to study Microbial Dark Matter (Phase II) - Kivu_15m_20L... | ecosystem: Environmental > Aquatic > Freshwater > Lake... | reverse complement strand
TACGAACCCCTGCGCGGCGTGCCCGCCCGTGGTGCTGGCGGGCACGTTCCCGTCGGTTCCCAACGACCCGACCACGGGCTTGGTGATCGAGGTGTATCGCGTGGTGTTCGGGAAGCGGGAGATCGACTACGTCATCATTCCGCAACTGCTCGGCGCGACGCTCGGTGCCGCCCCGGACGGCTCGGTGCGTGTGGGGAACACGTTCTCGGCGATCCTGCCGCCGGAGGCCCGCACGGGGGGCCGGCAGTACCGGCTGTACCTGCTCGGCGTGCTCGGCAAGGTGATCCTGCGCCAGAGCGGCCCGGTGGTGTAGGTCCGCGAGTTCCGTTCGCGTAAGGGGGAACTGCCGTGTCCGGTGCGCCGTCGTGTACGAAGTGCGGGAACCTGCTGGCCGTCGCATCGGTCAGCGGGCTGTGCCCCGCGTGCGCGCCGGCGGAACCTCCCACGGCGTCGTTCCCCGCACCGGCGGGTGAGCCGAACACGATTACGCTCCCCGGGGCCGCGGTCCCGCCACCCGCGGCCGACACGCCCAACGCGGCTGCCGACCCCACGCCCGCTAGCGCCGCCCACCCGAATCCGCACGCGGCCACGCACACCGCGCCGGACGCGGCGGAGACGGCAAGCGCGCCACCCGCGCCGCCCGCGCGCCCCGAGCGCGGGCAACCGTCCGACCCGCCGGGTTACGAGATCGTTGACAAAATCGGGCGCGGCGGGATGGGTGACGTGTACATCGCCCGCGAAACCGTTTCCAAGCAAATCGTCGCGCTCAAATTCCTGCGCGACCCCGACGCCCCCGAGTTGCTCACGCGGTTCGAATTGGAGTTCCGCGCGCTCCGCGAGGTCGTTCACCCGAACGTGGTGCGCGTGCTGGGTCACGACTTCAAGCGGGGCGAGCCGTACTTCGTGATGGAGTACCTTGAGGGCGGTTCGCTCGCGGAACAGCTCAAGGGGGGGCCGCTCGATCCGACCCGCGCCGTCGATCTGATTCGCAAAGTAGCCGGTGCGGTACAGGCCATGCACGAGAAGGCGGGCATTCTGCACCGCGACATCAAGCCCGGCAACATTCTGCTCACGAACGAGGACGAACCTAAACTTGCCGACTTCGGGCTGGCGAAGTTTCTCGACGCAAAGACCGTTCACACGCTGTCCGGCGGGATGCTGGGCACGCTGCGGTACATGCCCCCGGAACAGATCAACGGGAAGAACGGCGCGTTGGGCTATCCGGCCGACGTGTACGGCCTCGGGGCGACGCTCTACCACCTGCTAACCGGCCACCCCCCGTTCGTTCGGGACGAGTTTGACGAACTGTTGTTCGCCGTGCTGCACGACGCACCGGCAGACCCGCACTCGATTCGCTCCGAACTGACGCGCGGCCTGAGCGGGGTGGTGATGCGGTGCTTGGAGAAGGACCCGCGCCACCGCTACCAAACGGTGGCCGAGTTCCTCGCAGCCCTAGCCCGTTGGGCGGAGAGCAAAACGCCGCCACCAGTACCGCCGTTGGAGCGCCTGCGCCGCTGGGTGCAGCGGAACCGCGTAGCTCTGTCCGCGTGCGCGCTCTTGGCGCTTGGCGGCGCGGCGGTCGCGGCGTGGCCCGACGATCCCGAGCGAGCGATTCTCGCGGGTTTGCGTGCAGACAGAGCACAAACCCTGATTGGTGAGAACGGGCCAACCGTACCCGTGACGTGGTTCGCCCGCCGGCCGGAACGCGAGGTGCCAAAGGGGGACGCGCCTTTCGGGGCCTTGTGCCCTGACCAATCGCTCGCCGTTTTCCTCAGCGACCCCGGAATCGAGTCCTACCGGCTCAGCGGCGAGTTCGTACAAGACGTGAAACTCGGCGACGTTACTCCCGGTGCACGAGCGCCGGCGAAAACCGGGCTGCTACTCGGGCACGCGCCCGTAACATTCGGTGACGGTCGCACGGTTCACTTCGCAACCACACTCGCGTTCAACGACTACGACACGCCGGCGGTCCCGAAACAAGACTGCCGGCTCGAGTTCGAAGACTGGATCGGGATCGACTTCCCGCTCGAACAACTGCGCCGCCGCAAGTACGGTGGCCCGACGATCAAACTGAACCGCCCCGCCGCGAATGATCGTGCCCGCCGCGCATTCACCGCGGAGGTGCGACCGACCGGAATTACAGCTGCGATGAACGGAAAGACAGTTGCCTTCACGCGCGAAAACATTCAGAAACATTGGGACGCAGCCGCCGCCGACTTAGCCCGAACCGAACCCGCGCTGCCGCCATTCGCGGCCCCGCAGTGGTCGCCGCGGTCTGGAATCGGTGTCGCACTGTTTCGAACGTGGTCGTCAGTGTACGACCTGAGAATCGAACCCCTTTCGTAACCCCACAAGGACCGGTAAATGCCCACGACCTGCCAAATCACCAACGTCTTCACTGGTGATACCATCGGGTACATCAAGACCATCGACGTGTGGGCCACGAACGCTACTCACGCGCCACTGAAGTTGCAACTGGTCGATGCCCACGGTGGAACAGCACCGATCGGGGGGCACACCGTGCCGGCTGACACTCCGAACGGCGCGAATTACTCCTTCAACCTGACCCACAATCAGGAGTACGATGGCGATTCGGTTACTGCGAAGCTCACGAGCGTCGATGAATCGGTTACCCACGACACTCACACCGTCACCGTAAACGTGCGGGCCGCCGCTGACGAGATTGATATCGGCGTGCCGCTTCCGCCGCCGGGAGGGGTGGTGGTGCCCGAGGCCGGCGGGGTGATTCCGGCGCAACGGTATCGCGGAACGTTCACCCCCGACGGCCCGAACACTGTCATCGTCGAAGTGGTTGCTGTCGAACTGGGCGGAAACAAACAGGTTCGGGTCGTCGCACTCAAAGAAGCGGACCGCACAGTCCGACTGAACGCCGGGCAACTCCAGCACCTGTGGCAGGTCGGACTTCCAGCGATCCCAGCCGGGGCGAACTTGGTCGTGTTACGTGCTTACTTGCTCGACTGGCAAGGAAACGTAAGCGCGGTATCTTCACGGGTCATCAGTTAACTTCCCGCCACGACCGAGAACCCGCGGCCCGATTCCGTGTCTCCTATAACGTGACCTGACGGCGCGCAGCGGCGCGCCGCACGGTCACGCTCAGAGGCACACGCACATGGCCGACGCCATCACGCCCCGCGGCACGAACTACGCGCAGTGGTATCTCGACGTTGTGAAAGAGGCCCAGCTCGCGGACAATTCCGACGTCCGCGGGTGCATGGTCATTAAGCCCACCGGGTACGCGCTCTGGGAAAAGATGCAGCGCGGCTTGGACAAGCTGTTCAAAGACACCGGGCACGTCAACGCCTACTTCCCGCTGTTCATCCCCATGAGCTACCTCGCCAAAGAGGAGCAAATGGCGGAAGGGTTCGCCAAAGAGTGCGCGGTCGTCACGCACTACCGCCTCAAGGCCGAACCCGGCAAGCCCCTGCACGTCGATCCGTCCGCGGAACTCGAAGAGCCGCTCATCGTGCGGCCCACGTCCGAAACGATCATCTGGAACACGTACAAGAAGTGGATCCAGAGCTACCGCGACCTGCCGCTGCTCATCAACCAGTGGGCGAACGTGGTGCGCTGGGAGATGCGCACGCGCCTGTTCCTGCGCACCGCGGAGTTCCTGTGGCAAGAGGGCCACACCGCGCACGCCACCGCCAAAGAAGCCGAAGAGGAAACGCTGCGCATGGTGCGCGTGTACCAGCAGTTCGCGGAAGAATACATGGCGGTTCCGGTGCTGGTCGGGCCGAAGACCGACGGCCAGAAGTTCCCCGGGGCCGTCTACACGCTCTGCATCGAAGCCATGATGCAAGACGGCAAGGCGCTCCAAGCCGGCACGAGCCACTTCCTCGGCCAGAACTTCGCCAAAGCCTTCGACGTGACGTTCAAGGACCAGAGCAACAAGGAAGAGTTCGCGTGGGCGACCTCGTGGGGCGTCAGCACGCGATTGATCGGCGGCCTCATCATGACGCACTCGGACGACAACGGCCTCGTCGTCCCGCCGCGCCTCGCGCCCACGCACGTCGTGATCGTGCCGCTGGGGAAGAACGACGCCGAACGCGGGCCGAGCATCGCCGCGGCGGAAAAGCTCGCCGCGGAACTGCGCGCGCTGCCCCGCGACGACTTCTTCGGCTACGAGCCGATCAGCGTGAAGATCGACACGATGTTCGACAAGCAACCGGGGTTCCGGTACGCGGAGCACGAGGTGCGCGGCGTTCCCGTGCGCGTCGAGATCGGCCCCAAGGACATAGAGAAGGGCGCGTGCGCCGTCGCGCGCCGCGACGTGCCGGGCAAAGACGGTAAGCAGTTCGGCATCCCGCTGACCGGGGCCGCGGAGCACATCTCCGCGCTGCTGCGATCCATCCAGAAAGCGCTATTCGACCGCGCGAAGGCGTACCGCGACGCGGCCACGACCACCGCGAACACGCTCGACGAGTTTAAGGCGCTGTTCCCGGTGGAGAAAGACGAGGGCGGCGCGACCGGCGGGCTGAAGTTCGTGTACGCGCACTGGGACGGCACCCGCGAAACCGAAGACCGCGTGCAGGCCGAGTACAAGGCGACAATTCGGTGCCTGCCGTTCGACGGTCCGCAGGAACCGGGCACGTGCATCTTCACCGGCAAGCCGAGCGCGCGCAAGGTCGTGTTCGCCCGCGCGTACTGATACGATGGGGTATCGGCTTCTTCGGAGGGTGGCACATGGTTCGGGAGAACATCATGGGTCGCGTGACGTGCGAAGCAAAGGTCGAGAGCGTGGACGATTTGCTCCGCGTTCGTCGGGGCGAGTTGACACCGGACAAGGTGCGCTCGGTGGTGATCGCCGACGCGCTGGTGGACACCGGCGCGTCCACGCTCGGCCTTCCCACTTCAGTGCTGCAACAACTCGGGCTGACCGAACCGATCTCGACGCGCCGGAGCCGGAACACGACCGGCGAGTACGAGGTGCGGATGTTCGGCCCGGTGCGCTTGTGGGTGTTCGACCGCGACATCACGCTCGACGCGATGGAGGTCGCGGACGGGTGCCCGGTGCTGATCGGTCAGATTCCGCTCGAGCACTTACAACTCGTGGTGGACATGGCGAACCACCGGTTGGCGAAGAGTCCGGCCAACGGCGGCGAATGGATTCTGGACATGTTCTGAGGTCAAGTCACACCACAGGTGCGGTTCGGAGTGCGACGCGGGCCTTCGAGTGCAATACGCTCAGGAACGCGGAGGCGTGACAGTACGCTTCCAGTTCCGCGCGCTCCTCGTCAGTGAGCGCGCCGGTTTGTGCCCGTTCGGACAAGTCGCCCATGCGCGTGCGGTCGCGTTCGTCGAACCCGAGGCGCAACACGTACGCGGCCAACCCCGCCGGGAGCGGTTGCCCGTTCGGACCGACAACGCGGCCCCACAGGGCGAGAATCGGGTCTTCGTTCATGGCGCGCGATCCGTTCGCGCAGTGAATGGTTTCATGCTACAGCGCACAGCCCGCTGGCGAAAGCGGGCGCATCCGCCGTAGCGGCGTCACTTCGCCTTCGCCGCGAGTTCGCTCAGGTCTTTAATCACCTCGCTCGTGACGACCGGGTCCACGTCGCCCAGTTTCATGCCCTTCTCGTTGTACCGGTAGGTGCGCCGGCCCCCGTTGTCGGCGGTGAAGTAGCACGTCTCGAACGTGAGCAGTTCGTCCGGATTGATGAACCCGTAGCCGACCACGCCGTCGTACGTCACGTTCGCGGTCACGCCGGCGAACGGGAAGTGTTTCGAGTGCCCGGAGAACCCGCCGGCGTCGCCGCCGCCGTCGCGCACCCAACCGAGGTTCTCCAAGCCGAACACCATCGTCGGCGCGTACAGTTTCACGCCCTTGAACCGGTCCAACTCGGTCGCCTTCGCTTCCTTCGGGTCGAGGTGGTTGATCGCGCGGCCCAGTTGCGGGAACGGCGGCACGAGCTCGTAATCGCCGAACACGCCGCCCCACTCGGCCTTCTGGAAATCGGTGAGCAGCAGCGGGTGCAGGACGCCCACGGTCGCGACGCCGGTCGGCTTGAACGTGCCGTCCTTCGCGTCCGCGAGCGATTGGTCTTCGGTCACGCGGAACGGCGCGACGAGTTTGCCCTTCGCGTCGTACGCGCCCCACAGCAACCGGCGCACGAGATTGATCATCAGCGGGTGCTTCACGAGCAGCGCGTCGAAGTCCGCGAGCGGCCACCGCCGGCCCGTCACCATCGCCTGTTCGAGCCGCCGGGCCTGAATCGTAGCGACTTCCTTGACCTGCTTTTTCATCAGCTTCCACGCGCCGACGGCCTCGTCCGCCTTCGCCGCGTCGTCCTTGGTGCCGGGCTTCGGCAGGTCGGTTTTCACCTTGCCTTCCGGGTCTTTCACCATCGCCTTCATGTCCGGGCCGAGCACGAAGCGGAACTGGCGCGTGCCGAAGTCGAACACGCGGGTGCCGCGCTCGTCGAGGTCGCAGTCCGGCACGATGCGGTCTTCGAGCTGCTCGCGGGTCAGGTTCTTCTCCTTCGCGATGGCCTCCATCGCCTTCGCGGCCCGGTCCTTCAGCCCTTTGAACTTGAGCTTCTGCGCGATGCCGTTCAGTTGCATGAGCGCGGTATCCGATCCGATGCCGCGGAGGCAGTCGAGGCCGAACACCGCGCGCTGGTGCTGACTCTCCCCGGGCCAGTTGCGCACCAGTGGCGTGAGCTTCAGCGCGCACATGTCGCCGCCGAGTTGCCCGATCGCGCCGAGCGCCCACTTCTCCTTCGAGGGGCACCCGTCGCCCTGCCACTGTTGGAACAGCTTCCACGCGAAGGCGTCCAGCGACACCGGGTCCGCGGTCGCCTTCAGCGCCGCGATCAGCGGGGCGCGCTGGTCCGGGGCGGCGGCGCGCTGGAGCGCTTCGAGCACGGATTTCGTGTGCGCGGCGCTCAACTTTGCGTCGCCCACCAGAATCGGCGGAAGCGCCGCGGGGTCGGCCCAACTCGGCAGCTTGCCGGCTTTCTTGCTCGTCGCGTCCGCGAACCCGGCGGTCAGTTCCTTCGGGAACTTCTTGGCGTCGAGGTCCGCGTACACCTTTTCGGTGTGGTCGAGGACCGATTTGCGCACCGCTTCGGCCGCGTCCGCCGGGGCCGCCTTCACCGCGGCCCGGATGACGGCCTCGCGCCCGAGGCGCTTCTGCTCGCGCAGGTACTCGACGGCGGCTTCGGCGAGTTTCCCGCGGCCCGCGGCGACCGGCACCAGACCGTGAATCGCGTTCCCCACGTTGGTGGCGAGCCACTCGCGGGCGGCACCGGGCGACTTCGCGTTCAGCTTCAGTTCCAGAACGTGCGGCGCCGCGTCCGGGCCGTTCGCGCGGCAGAACTCGCGCACCAACCGGTCGTTCGCGTCCTTGTTGGTCTCGGAGAGGATGCTGTCGCGCACGTACTCGAGCGCGGAGAACTCGGTGAGCGCCAGCCACGAGCGCACGAACTGTGGTTCCTTCAGCGGCAGCTTCAGCCGCCGCATTTCGCTGGCGATCACGTCGGCGCTGCCGAGACCGAAGACGACGCGCTGCGTCTGGTGGTAGTGCGAGTGGTCCCACCCGCTCTGCGCGTAGTGGCCGTCCGGGATCGCGCGGATCACCAGCAGCAGTTCCTTCGACATGCCGAGCAGCGCCGCGAAGAAGAACGCGATCGGGGCCTGATCGTAGAAATCCTTGGGCCAGTTCTTCGGGTCGATCTCGCCCTTCGTGGCGGCGCGCATCGCCTTGAGTTCGCTCGCGGTCAGATACGGGAACGTGTACCGCGTGAAGTGCTCGATCGCTTCGGTTGCGGTCACCGCGTTCTGGTCGCTGCCCAACCCGGCGAACATCTCGATCAACCCGGCGGGGTCGAACAGGTTCATGATCACGTTCGTCGCGTAATGGCCCTGATAGCGCGTCGCCTTCTTCAGCCGCTTCTTCATGTCGTCGAGCGTGAGCGCGCCGGTCACGTCTTTCTCTTTGATCTGGTCGGCGATCTCCGCCGGCGTTTTCTTCTCCAAGTCGCCGGTGAGCGCGAGGAACCAGAAGTGCGCCTCCTTGCGGCTCATGTTCGGGGCGAAGCCGGCGCGGTCCCAGTTCACCCACCCGTAGGTGTTCTTCTGAATCTTCTTGAGGCGCGATTGCAGTCTGGCGAAGTCGTACGGCGGCGGTTCGGGGCGCGCGAGCGGCTCGCGCGACTTCCACGTCACCACCGCGAAGTCCGCCGGGTCGAGGTCGATGCGGCGCACCACTTCGAGCGAAACGGCTTCGCCCGGCGCTGGTTCCGGTGCCGGCGCTTCGGGTTCCGGTTCCGGCGCGGCGGCCTTCGCGCCCTTCTTGGGCTTCGCGCTCGTGGTGCTCGCGGCGGGTTGCGCGCCGCTTTCGGTGTAGCCCTTTTTGGTCTTCTCCGCGATCAACTTCTCGGCGCCTTTCTTGGCTTCGTCTTCGGACCCGAACTCCTTGGTCTGCGTTTGGCCCGCGGTGCCGATGCGCCCGAACGTGACGGTGAAACTTTTCCCGCTCTGCTCGATCGCCCAGAACTTGCTGGACGAGCCTTCGACGAACGTGAACTCGCGGCGACTCATACCGGTGCCCTTGAGAGTGGAGTGTGCGGAAGCGTACCCGCGCGCGGGCGGCATTTCGAGCGAAACTCTGATGAGGATCGGGGCGAAACGCGATGTCGGTTGCGCGCCGACCGGTTGAAGGGACCGTGCGCTACAGTGCGAGGAGCGCCGCTTCGAGGTGCGTCACGTAGGCCGCGGCGTCCGTAACCGGCGACTGGCGCATAAGGTCGCGGAGCGCGGCGCGCAGGTCGGCGAGCGCGCCGCGGTGTTGCGCCCACGTGGCCGCGAGGGGGACGAGGTGCTCGCGCGAATCGGCCACGAATTCGGGCAGCCCCAGCGCCGTCAGCACGCTCGCCGTCTGCCGGCCGCGCGGGTCGGTGCCGTTCACCGTGAGCACCGGAACGCCCATCCACAGCGCGTCGCACGCGACTGCCGCGCCGCCGCACGGGAACGGGTCCAGCGCCAAATCGATGGCGCGGTACGCGGCGCACTCGGCGGCTTCGGCTCGGGTGACCAGCGTAACGCGCTCCGCCGCGACGCCGCGCGCCGCGAACCGGCCGAGCAAGCCGCGCCGCGCGTCGCCGGCCGTCCCGCACGCCAGCACGATGCGCGAATTCGGCACCGCGGCCAGAACCGCGGACCACGTTTCGACGCACTTGTCGGACAACTTCGCCGGGTGATCGAGACAGCCGAACGTGAACGGCTCGGTCGCGGGCCGCGCGTTCGGTGCGGGCGCGTCGGTCGGCGGAACGTACACCCAGCTCACGTCCGGCAGGCGCAGCGGTTGCTCGCCGATCGGGGGCGTCGCTCGCGGCGGGTCCGCGGTCGCGTCGGTCACGCGGTAGTCGAGCGCGTGCAACCCGGTCGGCACCGGTTCGCTGAGCAGCGCGATTTGGACCGGCGCGGGCTTGCGCGCGAGGGTGAGGAGCCGCCCGCCGGGCGCGTGCCCGGTGAGGTCGATCAGCACGTCGATTTCGTCGGCGCGGACGGTGGCGGCGAGGCGCTCGTCCGGCACGCCGGTCGCGGCGCGCCACGCGTCGGCGCGGCCGCGCAGCGCGTCGAGTTCCGGCACCGGCTTCACCGGGCTGGCGTATACGGTCACGTGGAACTTGGAGCGGTCGTGGCGCGCGAGCAGCGCGTCGAGCAGCGCCACCGCGTACCGGGCGCGCATCTCGCCGAACAGGTAGCCGAGGCGCACCCGCGGCCCGCGCGGGCGGCGCGCCGGCGGGTCCGCCGGGAACAGCCCGGCGGCGTGCGCGGCGGCCCACGCGCGGGCCTCTTCCCACAGGTGTTCGGCGCTCGCCAAGAACGGCAGATAGCCCATGAGCGCGCCGTGCGCGATCGGGTTCGGCCCGGCCGAGAGCGCGCGCCGCAGCGCCCCCAGCCCTTCGGGCACCAGCCCTTGCTCGCACAGGTTCGCGCCGAGGTTCGTGCGGGCCTCGACGAACTCCGGCTTGAGCCGCACGGCCTCGCGGTACCGCGCGAGCGCTTCGGCGGTCTCGCCGGTCGCGTCGAACACCACGCCCAGCGCGTTGTGCGCCTCCGCGTAGTCGGGCTTGAGCGCCAGCGCGCGTTCCAGCGCGCCTTTGGCCTCGTCGAACGCGCCATTGGCCGCGACCTGAAGCCCGAAGTTGAAGTGCGCGCGGGGCGAATCCGGGAACCGGCGGGCGGCCTCGCGCAGCACCCCGGCGGCCTCGCGCGGCCGCCCGGTGCGGAGCAGCGCGTCGGCGCAGAGCATCAGCGCGTCGGGCAGGTCCGGGTCGAGTTGGGCGGCGCGGCCGAAGCACTCGGCGGCGCGGGTCCAGTCGCCCGCGTCGCTCACCGCGAGACCGAGGTTGAGAAGGGTGTGCGGGTGGTCCGGGGCGCGGCGCAATACCTCTTCGTACTCGCCGACCGCGGCCGCGAACCGGCCCCGGCGGCGGAGCAGGTTGCCGCGGTTGAACCGCGCGTCCAAAAAGTCCGGGTCGGCGGCGATGGCGCGCGCGTAAAAGGCGTCGGCCTCGTCCCCGCCCCCGCGCCGGGCCACCAGCGAGGCGAGGTTGCTCAGGGCCGGTGCGTGCGTCGGCTCGACCGCGATCAGCTCGCGGTAGTACCGCTCGGCCCCTTCGAGGTCACCGGTCTGGTGCGCCGTGACGCCCAGCACGAACAGTTCTTCTGCTGTAGCCACCGGTTCCTCCGTGTGGCGGCCCGCGTTACTCGCCGACGTACGGGAGCAGACCCATGAACCGGGCGCGCTTCACCGCGCTGCTGGTGGCGCGCTGGAACGCGGCGCACAGCCCGCTCCGCTTGCGGCTGAACAGCTTCCCTTGGCTGGTGATGAGCTTCTTGAGGTTGCTCACGTCCTTGTAATCGACGAACGCCGGGCGCGGGCAGCCTTCCTTGGTGCAGAACCGGCACTTCGTGGTGCGCGCCGCCGCCAGCTTCTTCCGCTTCATGTCTCGGTGTGTCCGTAAGGCCCGTAACGAATGTTCCGCAAAATCGGAAGGAGCTAATTTACGCCCGGCCCACGGGCGCGGCAACCGCCAAAGGCGTCACGCGATGCCCAGTTCCTGTTTCAGTTCCCGGTACCAGTTGCGCACCCACCCGGTTTTCACGCGGTTGTTCCCGGTGCGCTCCATCAGCGTGACCACCATCGCGCGCACCTCGCCCTCGCTCTTTTTGCCCCGCAAGGCGGCGAGCGCGGCCGCCACCATCGCGTCGAAGGCCGCGCGGTCGATGCGCCCGGCGCGCCCGGCTTCGGTCACGCGCGCCTCGGTGGTCGCCCACACGTCCGATTCGAGCAGGTACCCGAGTTCGCTACACACGCGGCGCAGCGCCGCGAGCGCGTCTTCCACGCTCACGCCCAGTTGGATGGCGGTTTGGATGAACGCGCGCTCCTCGCCCCGGTCGATGAACTGGTCGTTGTAGCCGTGCAGTTTGATCTCGTTGACGATCCGCGTGCGGATCTCGTCCGGCGTCATCGGAAACCCCGCGAGAAATCGTTATCGACTTCGCGGGGATTATAGTCTAGCTTGCGGCACGTTCAAACCGAGGGGGCACACGCGATGGCGGCGATCAGCGGAACGGGCGGCGGCCCGGAGAGGGCCGTACCCGGCGCGCGCTCCGCGCTCGCGGCCCTCATCTTCATCAACCTGTTCAACTACATCGACCGGCAGGTGCTCTCTGCGGTGCTCCCGCGGCTCCAGATCGACGGCACCATCATCGACCCGAACGACCCGGACCCGAACTTCAAGTTGGGCCTGCTCACCAGCGCGTTCATGGTGAGCTACATGCTGTTTTCGCCGCTGTTCGGCTGGCTCGACGGGCGCGGCGCGCGGCGCTGGGTGATCCTCGGCGCGGGCGTGACGGTGTGGAGCCTCGCGAGCGGGTTCTCCGGCCTCGCCTCCGGGTACGCGGCGCTGCTCGCCACGCGGTGCCTCGTGGGCTTCGGCGAAGCCGCGTACGCGCCGGTGGCGTCGGCGATGCTCTCCGACGCGTTCCCGGCGAAGGACCGCGGGCCGGTGCTCGCGGCGTTCAACATGGCGATCCCGGTGGGCAGCGCGCTGGGGTTCGGAATCGGCGGCATTATCGCCAGCGCCACCGGCGACTGGCGGCCCGCGTTCTGGTTCACGTTCTCCGGCCTGCTCCTCGGCGCGTACTGCTTCTCGCGCAAGGAACTGCCGCGCCCGCCGCTCGCGAAGCCGGAAGACCGGCCCTCGTACGCCGCGGTGCTCAAGACGCTGTGGCGCAACCGGTCGTTCGCGCTGTGCTGCGCCGGCATGACCGCGATCACGTTCGTCATCGGCGGGTTGGCCGCGTGGATCCCGACCTACTTCTACCAGCGCGAGGCCCGGTTCGCGGTGACGGCCGAAGTGCTGGTCGCGCTCGAGCAGAAGGTGCCGGCCGACGAAGTGGCGAAACTGCGCCCGCTCGCGGACGGCTCGGTGCGCGGGTACCGCGAGATGAAGGCGGCCGTCGCGGGCGCGCTCGGCGCGTCGGCCGCGGCGCACTCCGAAGCGGTGTTCGTGGCCGCGGCGACCCCGGAGTCGCCGAACCCCGGTACGCTCAGCGTCATCTTCGGCGCCACGCTCGTGCTCGGCGGCCTCGTGGCGACCGCGCTGGGCGCGTGGCTCGGCGAAGTGCTGCGCCGGCGGGGCGTGCGCGGCGCGTACTTCCACGTGATCGCGACCGGCGCGCTGCTCTCGGTGCCGTGCTACCTCGCGATGCTGTACACCCCGCTGCCGCTCTCGTGGCTGTTCGCGTTCCTCGCCATCGTCGGCCTGTTCTTCCACGTCGGCCCGGGGAACACGATTTTGGCGAACGTCGTGCGGTCCGACATGCGGGCGACCGCGTTCGCGGTCAACGTGCTTGTGATTCACGCCCTCGGCGACGCGATTTCCCCGTCGCTGATCGGGCTGATCGCCGACGCGTTCAGCTTGCAAGTCGCGTTCGCGGTGCTCTCCGCCGTCATCGTTCTCGGTGCGGTCATCTGGTACGCGGGCGCGCGCCACTTGGAAGAGGACACCGCCCGCGCCGACGGGTAGCGCTCACGGCGCGTTCGTCGCCTGCCACGCGACGAACGCGCCGTAGGCGATCAGCAAAAGCGCCCCTTCCCACCGGTGGACGCGCAGCCCGTTCGCCACCACCGCGAACAGTAGGATCGCGAACCCGAGCATCACCGGCAGGTCGAGTCGCAGCGCCTCCGGCGGCACGCCCATCGGCTGAAGCGCGGCGGTGAGGCCCAGAATCAGCAGCACGTTGAACAGGTTCGACCCGGCGATGTTGCCGAGCACGAGGTCGGCTTCGCCGCGCACCGCGCCGGCGACGGCCGCGGCCAACTCCGGCAGCGACGTGCCCACCGCGACCACCGTGACGCCGATGAGCCACTCGCTCACGCCCGCGGCGCGGGCCAGTTCCACCGCGGCCGTTACCATCAGGTGCGCGCCGCCCACCAGCGCGACCAACCCCAGCACGACCAGCGCGCACGCGACCCACACGCGCATCTGCCCGGCCGCGCTCGCCCCGATCTCTGCCTTCACTTCCGGCGGTTCGTTCTTCGCCGACCGGTACATGTACACCACGAGCGCCACGAAACACGCGAGCAGAATCGCGCCGTCGAGTCGGCTCACGTCGCCGTCCGCACACAGCGCCCACAGCAGCACCGACGTGGCGATCACGAGTGGCGTTTCCACCTTTAGCAGGCGCATAGCGGCGGCGAGCGGCGCGACGACGGCCGCGACGCCGAGCACCACGCCCACGTTCGCGATGTTGCTCCCCACCACGTTGCCGAGCGCGATGTCGGAACTGCCGTTGAGCGCCGCCGACATGCTGACGACGAGTTCCGGCGCGGAGGTGCCGAACCCGATGATGGTGAACCCGACGAGGAACGGGCTGACGCCCAGCGCCCGGGCCACGCGCACCGCGCCGCGAATGAGCGCTTCCGCCCCGACCGCGAGAATCACGAGGCCGAGGAGAAACAGGGCGACTTGAACGAGCATCGGCCCCTCACTTCCGCAGTACGAGCCACAGCACGAACGCGACGAAGCACGCGGCGCGAATCGCGCCCTCCCACCGGCGCACGAGCAGACCGTTGATGTACACGGGCACGAGCAGACCCGTAACGAGCGCCAGTGCCGGTATTTCGTTCACCGCGACCAACTCTTCCACAATCAGCGGGTGAATCAGAGCAATTGTGCCGGCCGCGAACGTGAGGTGCGCCAGCGCCGGCCCGACCGCGAGCAGCAGCGCGAGGTCGGCGTTCCCGCGGCGCGCCGCCAAGACGGCGCACACAAGTGCCGGGAGCGCGAGCACGCCGCCCGCGAGCACTTCGCCGAGCACCGGCGCGCTGAACTTCAGCGCCCGCGCCGCCGGGATCGCGGTCTGCGACGCCAGCACCGCACCGCCTACGAGCGCCGCGATCCCCGCGAGCGCGAGCAGCACCGCGACGCCAACCGTCGAGCGCTCCGGCACCCACACGGCGAACGCGGCCTTCACGTCGTCGTGTTCGGCGCGCGCCGCGAGCGCGAGCGGAACCAGCGCCGCACCAAAGGCGATCAGCAGCACCGCGCCGTCGGTGCGCGTGAGCGCGTTATCGGCCGCGAGGAACCAGAACAGGAGCGTTGCGGCGATGAGCGCGAGAATCGCGCGCCCCAGCACCTTCGCGCGCGCGGAGATGGGCCGAACGAGCGCCGCGGTGCCGAGAACCAGCCCCAAACTCGCGAGGTTGCCGCCGACGAGCGAACCGAGCGCGAGCCGCGGCATGGTATTCGGCGCGGTGCGAATCACGCACGCGACCCCGAACGCGAGGTGCGCCGCGCACGGCGCGAGCGCCGCCAGCGCCAGCCCAACCGCGAACGCCGACCGCCCGGTCGCGCGATCGAGCCGCGCGGCCCCCACCGCGAGCAGCGGCACGCCCAGCGCCAGCAGCAACAGCCCGCACACGAACAGCGCGACGTGTTCCACGCTTCCCCCAGTGAAAAGGGGCAAGGGGCGAGGGGCAAGGGGCGAGAGAGAAGGCAGAAGAATTCAGACCGTAGCCGTTCGTCTGTCCCCTGTTCTCTGACTCCTCTTGCCCCTCGCCCCTCGCCCCTTGCCCCTTGCCCCTTGCCCCTACTGCCACTCGGCCTTCACGGTGAGCGTTTCGTTCGCGCTGAACTCCAGCGGGATCGCGTCGCCGTTCAGCACGAGCGGTTGCAACTCTTTTCCGGTGCCATCGGTTTGCGACGCGCCTTGCGGATCGCGGGCGAACCGCAGTTCGGACGCGCCACCGAAGCCGACAGTTTCCAAAAGCGTCGCGGATACCGCCCGGTTGTAGCCGGTGCCGGGCGAACACGGGCGCAAGCTCGTCACGATCAGACTCGGCAGATCGACGTGCGCGAGCCAGCCGCTCGCGCCGATGTGCGGCGGCCCCTTCTCCGTGCGCACCACCGGGGCCGGCGACACCCACCCGGCGGCGGTCTGCATCGGCACCTCGCGGTCGGTGCTCAGCAGCACCTCGAAGGCGCGCGCCGTTTCGCCTTCGGGAACGAGAATCACGTCGGCCATGCGGTCGCCGTGCCGCTGCACGAACGGCAGTCCGCCGGTGAAGAGGAACGAGCGCTCCGAACCGAGCCGCACTTCGAGGTAGTCCGGGGACACGGGGCGCGTGTAGGTGGTCTGCGCGTTCGTGCCGTTTACGCCGCGGAACAGCACCGCGCGGTCGTCGCGCCAACCGAACCGCGCGCCGTAGTACGCGTGCCACGGGTAGCCGGTCGGCGCGTGCTTCACGTCCAGTTCGGTGCGCAACTCCAGCACCGGTCGGCCGAGCCACGCGCGGAACCGCTGTTTGAAGTGCGCGAGTACTTCGTCCGTGTCGCTCACGAGGTCGCCCTCGCTCACGATCTCGCCGAGCGCGGTGCCGCTGTTCGTCACGCGGATGTCGCGGGCCACCATCTTCGACCCGGGGTTGAACACGAGCTGCTGCGCGAATCGCGTGGCGCGGGTGCGCAGGTCGCGGAACGACCGGATGCCACCGGTGCTCGCGTCGATGTCGCACTCGAAGAACTCGTTGCGCACGGTGAGGCCGTCGGCGAGCTTGATGCGCGGCTTCGGCGGCGCGGCGGTCCCGGCGCGCGGGAGCCACACGAACCCGAACGCCGGCACTTCCACCACCAGCCGCGCGGTGCCGTTGGCGAACTCCGCGGCCTTCACCGCGTCCGCGACCGGGATCGCGCCCTTGAAGCCGTCCACTTCGAGCGCGACGCGGCGCGTGAAGTTGCACGGGTTCAGCACGATCAGGCCCGGTTGCCCGTCGGCCGCGCGCACCTGCACGCGGTCCGCGAGCTTCTGCGCGAAGTGCGCCTCAAGAGCGCCGATTTCTGCTTCGCCCTCTCCCCTTGCGGGAGAGGGTGCCCGCGCTTCGCGGGCGGGTGAGGGGTAAGGCGACGCGGTTGGTTCAGCTTGTGGTGAGTCCGTGTAGCTCAGCGCCCCCTCACCCGTCGGCGAAGCGCCGCCACCCTCTCCCGCGAGGGGAGAGGGCAAAGGCAAAGGCTCGAAGCTCACCCCGCGCGTTTCAATCGCGTCTTCCGCTTCGCCCAACTTGCGCAGCGCTTCGTCGTCTTCCGTGGTCGGTGGCGTCAGCGCGCGGTGCAGGGCCGCGAGCGTGAACGCCGCGTCCAAGCGGCGGCGCAGGCGCAGGTGCCGCGGGAAGCCGCTCACCGCGTCCGGGCGGCGCTGGTTCGTGACGCGGTCGTCGAGATAGTCGGCGAAGAACTCGTCGGCGGATTGCACGCCGATGTAGTCGCCGCTCGTGACGCCCCCGAAGTACCGGCTGAGGTTCGTGAACTCGCCGAACACCGGCGCGAGTTCGTGCAGCGCGAGCAAATCGTGGTACGAGTCGAACGCCGGTTCGCCCTTGTGAACCAGCGACACGGTCGGCGCGGAGTCGTAGTTGGTCGCTTGGTGCAGGTGGTAGACGATGTTGAAGAACGTGTGCGGGTCGTGCGCCGGGTGCGGTTCACGGCAGTACGCTTCGACCGAGCGCCCGTCGGGTCCGGGCCAGCTTACCGCGGAGGCGCGAATGCTGGGAATCAGCGCCGAATCGGTGCTGACGAGCAGCGCGTGTTTGTAGCCGAAGTGTCGCAACCACCCCGGCAGTTGCGGGTGAAACGCGCTCTTGTGGCGGCCGTACACCACCGGTTCTGCGCCGAACAGTTTTTTCGCGGTGCGCACGGCGGCGCGCAGGTTCCACCACTGACTTTCCGGCGGCAGCAGCGCGTCTTCGCGGTCGCGGAACGAACCGCAGCACAGATCGACCGCGTGCGGGAGGTCCGCCGGCAGTTTCGCCTTCAGTTCGGTGAACCGCTCCGGCGCTTCCACTTCGAGCCGTTCGAGCAACTCGCCGCTCGCCAGTACCGTGATCGGCAGCCCGGACGCCAGCGACGCGGGCCACGGTGCGCCGAGGTTCTTCGCATCAAGGTGAACCCAATCGAGCCAGTTCGTTGCCATCGACGCGACCGGTTCGCAGCCCATTTGCAGCTTCGTCGCGGCGCTCTTCAGGTACTCAACGTAATCGCCGCCGTTCGCCAGCGCTTCGAGCGCCGCGCTCACATCGCCCCAGAAGCCGGGCGCGTCGAGGAGCTTTTCGTGGTCCATCGCCTCGTACAGCGTGTCGAGCATCGCGTAACCGTAGCCGACGCCCGCGAACAGCCGCACCGCGTCCGGCGGCGCGTCGAACAACTTCTCTTGGCCGAAGGCGCGCAGCGCCTCAAAGAGGTTGGCGAGCGTTTCGCTTCGTGACGCGGTCGCTTTGAACACGATGGAGCGCGCGGTTTCGGCGCGCGAGTTCCAATCGTCCGGCAGGAAGACGTGCGGCCCGTCGGGGATGCAGTAGACGAAGCCCGTCCGCGGGTCGGTGTGGTCGTAGGGGCTGGTGTACGCGGGCGGCTGCGTCGCACCGACGAGCGCCGCGGGGTGCCACAGGGCCGCGTACCCGTTCAGCCACGACGCGACTTCGTCGTGCGTCTGCTGCATCGGGTACGAGGTGCTGAGCTTGTACGCGGAGAGCAAGTACAGTTGGCGTTCGTCGCTCATCGGTTCGCGGGAACGTGAGTAGCGGGCACGGTTGGAAAGTGCGGTTATACTACGGAAGCCCCGCGGAACCCGACGCCATGCACCCCGACGAGCGCGCCCTACTCGCCGCGATCCGCGCGCACCCGGACGACGATACCGCGCGCCTCGTGTACGCCGACTGGCTCGACGAGCACTCCGAACCGGAGCGCGCGGAACTGATTCGCGTGCAGGTGAACCTCGCACGCACGCGCGGCGCGACCGGGTGCGAAACAGAGCGCCGCGAGTGGCACACCCGCATGCGCGCGCTATTGCACGCGCACTCCAAGCGCTGGCGGAAGGAGTTGCCGGACATCCGCGGCGTGCGGTGGGGGCCGTTCGACCGTGGGCTGGTGGATTTCTTCATCTTCGACTTCGAGCGGTACACGCCGGACGTTACGAACGCGCTCGACCGCACGCTCGAAGTGGTGCCGCCACGCGCGCTCGCGGTGTTCGTGAACTCGTGGGGCACGCTCGACCCGGTCCCGGAGTGGGCGCTGTTCCTGAAGTGGCCGGGTCTCGCCCGCTTCGGCGGGTTCGCCCCGCGGTTCTATTTCAACCCGTACACCGACACGGACCGCCTGCTGCGCATGTACGAACTGCTCGCGACCCACGAGTGGAGCGACCGACCGAACATGCTGGACCTGCGCGAATCCTCCGTGAGCAACGACGCGCTGCGGATACTGGCAGAAGTGCCCACGGCGCGCCACTTCCCCACGCTGCGCCTCCGCGGGCACAGGGTAGCCGAAGACGTGTCCCGCGCGCTGCACGCACGCTTCGGCGACCGCGTGCGGTTCGAGTGAAGGTGTACAGTGCTCAACAAAGGGCACACAGGCTTCTTTCGCGTCCACGGAGATTGCCATGCTTCGCAACGCGTTTTTCCCTGCCCCTGTGTTCTGCGTCCTTCTCGGTTGCGCCGCACACCCGGACGAACAGAAGCCTAAAGGTGCCGAGAATTCGCAACTCACACTGTCGCTCGCTCTGGGCACAGCACCGCGCCCGTTCCTGACTGACGAGATTGTTGACGGCGTAGAACTTGATTTGACCCTGTCGAACACTGGATCAGCTACGGCCACTGTGACCGACTTCGAGGTCGCACACACCCGTGGCGATCTCGTGCTTGAGGTGCTAGGTCCGAAGAAAGAGACTACCGGGCCAATGGGGGTACATCTGCCGTTCAAAGATGTGCGCGATTGGCACTTTGATATCCGCAAGGGCGAGAAGGCAACGCGTCGCCTCACACTGAACTATTTCACCTCGCACAGCCCCTTCCCGAAAGCCGGCGAGTACGAACTGATTCTCTCGCTCCGCCCGCGCCCTAAAGCGGAGTGGCTGCGATCCGCCCCGGTGCTCGTCAAGGTTCTCGATGCGGCCCGTGTTGAAGTTCTCGCTTCGACCGAGGGCGGCGCGAAGTTCAATCGTCCGAACGCGGACATCGTGCCGTTCGTCCAGCAACTCGCAATCGACGGGAAAGTCTACCTCTACTACCGAGTCGTGCGACGCGAGAACGGGAAGTTCGAGGCTCCTGAGCGGAGCCATTTTCTCGCCGTGCTCCCCAAGAAAGTCGATCTCACCGTCGAGGGAAAATACGGCGATCTCTCACCCATTACCATCACCTACAGAACGCAAGCCGATCAGAAGGAAACCAAACTGATCGTCAACTCAATCGATCCAAGACCGTGGACTGTCGAGGAGGAGCGTCTGCGTTTGGAAGCTGAGAAAAAAGAGCGCGAGAAAGCCAAAGACAAGAAGTAGCCTCCCCACAGCACTTCGCGCAACTCGGCCGTTCGCCCGCGTTCGTTCGTCGCGGGCACCTAAAATGGCCGAACTATGACCGATACCGTTCTCATCGTGGACGACGAGGAGTCTGTCCGCCGCACGTTCCACGAGTGGCTCGCGTCCGCGCTGCCCGCGGTGCGCGTGTTCGCGGTCCCGGACGCCGAGTCCGCGCTGCGCGTCGCCAACGAGCACGCGGTCGATCTCGCCGTGCTCGACTGGAACCTCGGCTCCGGCTCCGACGGCCTGCGGCTCCTCGAAGACCTCGTGGAGTTCCGGCCCGATGTCGTCGCCGTCCTCGTCACCGGGTTCGCGCACCAAGCGACTCCCCTCGACGCTCTGCGAATGGGCGTCCGCGATTACATCGACAAGAACGCCGACCTCACGCGCGAGACGTTCGTCGCGGCCGTGCGCAAGCAGCTCGACCGCATCCGCCCCGCGAAGCAGCAGCGCGAACTGAACCGGCAGCTCGCCGCGTTCCGCGAAACCGTGGAGAAGGTGCTGCCCATCGTGCGCACCTCCGCCGCGTTCAACGACCCGGTGCCGCTGCCCGCGGCCATCAAGTCGCTGCTGCGGTTCGTGATTCGCGGCACCAAAGCCGCCGACGGCGCGCTCATCGTGCGCCACACCACGGCCGACGGCACCGAATCCACCGCGGCCTACGACTCGAACGGCGACGCACTGCCGGTGCCGGCGGTCCCGTTCGGCCGGTCGCTCGCGGCGAGCGTCATTTCGTTCCAAGAACCGGTCGCGCTCAACGACTTCGACCCGAAGGCGCTCGGCCCGGTTGAGTTGCTGCCCTTTGAAGCGAACCGGTCGTGCGTGCTGGCCGCGCCTCTGCGCGTCGGCAGCGATACCGTCGTTGTGATCGAGCTGTTCGACAAGGCGGCGGCAGGAGGGGGGATCGGGGGGAACCCGCGGGGGGTTCCCCCCACCCAGTGCTTCGCGGAAGACGACAAGCGGTTGCTGGCGTCCGCGGCCGAAGTGGGCGCGGACCTGCTCCGCCAAGCCATCGCGGAGCGGCACACGCACAAGTTGCTGTTCGACGCCGTGGGGGCCGCACTGAGCGCCACCGAACTGCTGTCGGAGGCGCTGCCGGCGAACGCCGAGAGTGCGCCGCCGCAAACGGTGATGGAGAAGCTGAAGGCCGGGCTGAGCGCCGACGCGAACGCGGTCGCGGACCCGGACACGACGCTGCGGTTGGTCGAAGCGGTGCGCTCGCTCGCGGTAAAACACGGCCCCTCGGCCGTAGATCACTGTGTTCGCGTGGTGAACGACCTGCGCAAGCTGCTGGACGAGGTGACGGGCACGGTATGACCACTCCCACAGTGTTCGACCAGTTGTTCGCGCTGCTCACCCCGGACAGCATCTTCCGCGACCCGCGCGCCACGGGCGAAGGCGTCGCGGTCGCGGTGATCGATTCGGGCGTCGAGCGCGCGGTGCTGGAAGACAAGTTCCGCGCCGCCGGCACGCCGATCAACCCCATTCAGGGCGCGATCTTCCGCGCGTCCGGCGCCCCGTTGCCCTACGAAGGCAAGCAATCCAGCCCGCACGGCACCACGGTCGCCGACATCATCCTGACTATGGCCCCGCGGGTCACGCTGTACTCCGCGGACGTCTTCGGCCCGGCCGGGGCGTGCGAGGTGGAAACCGTAATCGCCGCGCTGCGCCACGCGCTAGACGTGTGGAAGGTGAAGGTGGTGAACCTGTCGCTGGGCGTGCCAGAACACCGGTTGCAGCAGCTGCCGCGGCGTCACCAGTTGCAGAAGGCGATCGAAGAAGCGTACTTCCGCGACGTGCTGGTGTTCGCGGCGGCGCACAACGAGCACCCGCTGACGCGGAGCTACCCGGCGGCGTTCGCCCCGCCGCTGATCTCGGTGGACAAGGGCTTGTTCGACGACCCGTTGCGGTTCGCGTACCGGCTGAGCGAGCAGGTCGAGTTTCAGGCGCACGGCAAGGGCTACTTGGGCCCGCTGGCGCGCGAACCGGCCACGAGTTGGGCGACCCCGCACTTGGCCGGCATCGCGGCCCGCATCCTGTCGCTGAAACCGGACTTGAAGCCGTTCGAGATCAAGACGATCCTGTACTGGCTGTTCCGCAGTGGCGGAGCGTAAGCCCCTCGGGACCGCGGCCGTCTCAGCCGCACGCGCACCGCGGGAGGCTTCACGAACGCACAGGTCGTGCGGCCGAGACGGCCGCGGTCCCGCGCCCCTCACCCTCGAGCCGCGGCCAAGCGCTTCACGAAGCGGGCCGCGACGTAGCCGGCTTTGAACCCCGCGTCGATGTTCACCACGCACACACCCGCCGAACAACTATTCAGCATCGTCAGCAGCGCCGCCACGCCCCCGAACGCCGCACCGTAGCCCACGCTCGTCGGGCACGCGATCACCGGGCAGTCCACCAGCCCGCCCACCACGCTCGGCAGAGCCCCGTCCATCCCGGCGACCACGATCACCACGTCCGCCGCCGCGAGTCGCTCGCGCCGGCGCAGCACGCGGTGAATCCCGGCGACGCCCACGTCCACAATCAGTTCGCAGTTCGCGCCCATCACGCGCGCGGTTACGAGCGCCTCTTGCGCGACGGGCAAATCCCCGGTGCCCGCGGTTACGACGAGCACGTCGCCGGTCGGGGCGACACGCGGCGCGCCACTCGGAAGCCAGAAGGTGCGAGCGAGCCGGTCAGATTCGCCGCGCGGGAAGTCGCGCGTGAGGCGCTCGGCCTGTGCGTCGTTGACGCGCGTGACGAAGCAATCTTGGCCGGCGTCCGCGATGCGTTTCGCCGCGCCCGCGGCCCAGTCCGGCGTTTTCCCTTCGCCGAAGATCACTTCGGGGAACCCGCACCGCGCGCCGCGGTCGAGATCGAGCGTAGCGAAGTTCAATTCGGCGATGGTCGAGCGCGCGAGCCGGTCGGCGGCGTCGCCCACCGGAACCGCCCCGCTTCGCACGCCTTCCAAAAGCGCCCGCAATTCGTCCCCGCTCATGCCGCACTCCCCGCTGTGTCCTGCCTATTGTGGGCCACAACTTGAACAAATCGCGCTCGAATCTCGAAATCCTCAATTCCGCGCGCGGCACGGTCGATACACCCGACACGCCCGCGCCGCGCGCGAGCTTCCGCACCGTTCGTCGGGGACCGGCCATGAAGTTCACCACTGCCGCGCTCGCCCTCGCGGGCACCGTCGCGCTCGTCGGGTACTCCGTCGGTCAGCCCGCGCAGCCCATCGGCCCCGACTACTTCCCGATGAACTCGCGCACCATCAAGCTGCCCATCGAGTACAAGAAGGACCGCAAGTCCATTCGCCAAGTGCTGCTGTACGTGGCGCGAAACGGCGAGAACACGTGGTATCAGGAGGCGTTCGTCACACCGGACAAAGACCACTTCGTCTACGTGGCGAAGGACGACGGCATCTACTGGTTCAAGATGGTGATCGAAGACCTGAAGGGGAACAAAGACCCGGTGGACGTGACCCGCGACCCGCCGGACCTGAAGATGCTGATCGACACCACGCCGCCCGCGATCCGCGTGACCAACGCGAAGCGCACCGGCGACGACGTGGTGATCGAGTGGGCGATTGAGGACAAGTTCCCGAGCGACGCGGAGCCGAAAGTGCAGTTCCGCGCGATGAACAACCCGCAGGGCTACTGGACCGACGTGAAACTGCCGGCGAACTCGCGCACGGGCGTCGCGTTCAAGTGCGGCCCGGACGCGGTGACCGTGCGCATCGTCGCCACGGACCTCGCGGGGAACCGCAACGAAGCGACGCGCGACTTCCCCACCGGCAGCTCGTCCACGAGCCTCGCGCCGCCGAACACGCCCGCGCTTCCGAACACGCCGAGCAACCCGCCGAGCGGCCCGACGATTCAGCCGCCGGCCGATCTGGTTCCGCCCATCGGCCCGGTTAGCCCTGCGCCGCCCGCGGGCGGGCCGCCGGTGTCGCCGCCCGCGCCGCCGATCCAACCGCCGCTCAACACGCAACCGACGCAGCCGATTTACACGCAGCCGCTTCAGCCCCAGCCGACTCAGCCGCAACCCGGCAGCATGCAGCCGTTGGCCGTGGTCGATCCGAAAGCGCCGCCGGTCCACACCGGGGCGCAGCCGGCAGCGGCGTGGAACACCGGCGCACCGGCCGCGCCCGCACCGGAATTGCCCCGCGCTCAAGCGGTGCGGTTCACGCGGTTCGATCTGGGCTACGACCTCGAACAGCGCGGGCCGTCCGGCATCAGCCGGGTCGATCTGTGGGTGACGCGCGACGACGGCCGCAGTTGGAACAAGTGGAGCCAGCACGACGGCAAGGGCGGCAGCGTTCGCGTGGTGCTGGACGTGCGCGAAAACGCGAAGCTCGAAGGGCTGTACGGGTTCCGCCTCGTGCCGGTGAGCGGCGCGGGCCTGAGCGAGCGCGAACCGGTCGCCGGCGACGCCCCGGACCTGCGCGTGACCGTGGACGTGACCGCGCCGCAGATCGATCTCTTTCCCTTGATGTCCGACCCCAACGCCCCGGAGACGCTGCTCGTGCAGTGGAAGGCGAGCGACTCGAACTTCGGCGACGACCCGATCACGCTCGAATGGAGCGACGCGCCGAACGGCCCGTGGCACCCGGTGGCGTCGAACGGGGAAGCGCCGGTGGTTCAAGCGACCGCGCTGAACGCGCCGGTGGCGCGCAAGCTCGCGAACACCGGGCAGTACGCGTGGAAGGTGCCGGCGGGCGTACCGGCCCGCGTGTACCTGAAGGCGACCGCCCGCGACGCCGCCGGGAACGTGAAGGAAGTGGTCACGCGCGAGCCGCAACTCGTGGACCTGACCAAACCGCGCGCGAAGATCAACGGCATCGTGCCCGCGGTCGTCCCCCGGCAGTAAATCGACCGGGCGCGAGCGCATTTCAACACCGGCGCGAATTCGCTCGCGCCGGTCGTCGTTTTTTTTCGGCACAACCGTCGCGGCCGCGCTCCACGAACTAGGCTTGAGCACACTGCGAGTCACGCACCGCGCGCACAACGACCCATGCTCGACAAGTGCACCGATACTTGGATCACAACGCCCAAGAAGCTGCTATCGGCGGCAACGCGGGAGGCGTGCCTCGTTCACATTTACCCCAGCGGCCCGAACATGGGCCGCCGCTACCCGCTGCACGCGGATCGCCTGCTCACGCTCGGGCGCGGCGAGGACGCGGACATCCGCATCACGGACAACTCGGTGTCGCGCCGGCACGCGGTCGTCGAACCGAGCCGCGAGGGGTTCTACGTCGCCGACCAACACAGCACCAACGGCACGTTCGTCAACGACAAGCAGTTGGACGGCCCGTGGATGCTGCAAGACGGTGACTACCTGCGCGTCGGCAACTGCCTGTACCGGTTCCTCGCGGGCGGCAACATCGAAGCCGAGTACCACGAAGAGATTTACCGGCTCACGATCCTCGACGGCCTCACACAACTGCACAACGGGCGCTACCTCACGGAGTTCCTCGAGCGCGAGGTGCTGCGGTCGCAGCGGCACAACCGCCCGCTCGCGGTGCTCGCGCTGGACATCGACAAGTTCAAGACGCTGAACGACACGCACGGGCACCTGTGCGGCGACTTCGTGCTGCGCGAGTTGGGGGCGGTGATCCGCGACACGACGCGGCAGGAAGACTTGGCCGCACGGTGCGGCGGCGAAGAGTTCGTCGTGGTGCTCGTTGAAACAACGGCCGACGAAGCGCTGCAGGCCGCGGAGCGCGTGCGCGCGGCGGTGGAAGCGCACACGTTCCGGTTCGAGTCGGCCCGCCTCAAGCTGACGGTGAGCATCGGCGTGGCGAGCACACTCGGCGACGCGACCGCAACGGCGACCGCGCTGCGCAAGATCGCCGACGAGCGCCTGTACCGCGCGAAACACGCGGGCCGCAACCGCGTGTGCGGGTGAGCGGCGCCCGAGTGCCTCAGCCCGGAACGGGCGCGCGCGCCAGCTCCTTCAGTTCGCTCACGATCTCCGTACACAGGTGCTCTTCGATTTCCGCTAACGCGCGGGCCGCCGGCATACCGTCGATCACGCGGTGGTCGAAGTGCAGGCGGAAGTCTACGCTCCAATCGTCGGCGAACACCCCGGTGTTCAGCGCGGTGGTGATGGGGCAGATGACGTTCAGCGCCGTCGCACCGCCCGGCCCGGTGGTGCTGATGCCGAACGTGCCGAAGTTGCGCGCCTTGATCGCGCCGCTCCACGAGGTCGCGTAGGCCCACAGCAGGCGGCGCAACGGGTACGGGAACGACCCGAAGAACATCGCCCGGCGGAACGGTTCCACTTCGCGCAGCGGTTTCGTTTTCCACTCGTTGAGCGTTGCCACCATCTCGGGCAGCGGCAGTTTTTCTGGCGACTTGAAGAACCCGAAGAACACGCCCGGTTCGCCGTAGTAGTCGCGCTCCACCGCGACCGACGCCACGCTCTCGTCCGCTTCCCACAGGTGCGGCCACGGGAACGGCAAGTAGGTGCGGCGCAGCTCCGGGCGGCGCGCCGCGACCGCACCGAACGCCTTCACAAACAGCAGCACCCACGGCGGCGGGTTCGGCACCGCTTTGCGCGCCTCCGCGACCGGGGCGAGTTTCATGCGCCGCTCGAACGAGATGATCGGAATGCCGCGGGCCGCGCGGAGCAGGTCGCACACCATGCGGCGCGGCAGCGAGAGCCGCTTGCGGCGGCCGGATACCGGGGTCATGTCAGGCTCGAGCGCGGGACACGGACGGGGGGGCAGTTCCGCCGGCGCGTGCCGCGCGCCGGTTCTAGCAAATGTACGGAACCGCCCCGCGTACACTGAGAGTGCAATTCGCACTCTCAGGAGCGCCCGATGGAAACGCTGACGCAGTTGTTCGACACCGCGAAACCGTACCTCGCCCCGGTGGCGCTGGCGTTCACGTGGGCCGGCGTCGCGTTCGCGTGGTGGCGGCGGCGCACGCAGTTCCGCCGCAAAGAGTTCCTCTCGCAGGTCAACTTCTCGCTGAACCTGTTCACCGACACGCTCCAGATGCGCACGCTGGTGGAACGGTTCGCGGCCGACGTGTGGCCGAACGCGCACGGCGTCGGGTTGCTGAACCGGGCGGCGAAGCGCGCGACCGACGACAACCCGTTTCTGGAGCTGACGAACCCGGACGATCAGGGGTACGTGTACCGGGCGATCAAGAACGCGCTGTCGCAGTTGTGCCCGGAGGTGTTCGTGGGGGCGGCGGTCGGCGCGCCGGTGCGCACCGGCACGTTCCTGTTCGCGCTCACCTGCGAGCGATACGAGGAGGGTATGCGCACGATCAAGTTGCGCGTCATCATCATCGAGCGCGAGGCGCTCCGCGAGTGGTGCGCGCCGGGCGGTAAGGCCGAACACCTCCCGATGGCGGAGTTCTACCGCACGCGCCTGAAGACGCTGCAAGCGATGTACGAGATGGACCGCAAGCACCGCGAGGGGAAGGGGCCGGACGTGCTGGGGCGCGTGGAGATGGGTGTCGTTACTTCTTGAGTTGAAGCGCCGCGGTTACGAGCAGGCTGATGAGGCTGAACCCGAACGCGAGCGCCGCGAGCCACAACTGCCACCCGCGGTCCGCGGTCTTCTCCTGCCCGCGGGCGCGCTCCTCGAGCGCGGCGTTCTTGGCGACCAAATCGAACACCTTTGTGAGCAGTTCGTCTTCGCGCTTTTTTTGGTCGTCGAGTTGTCGCTGCTGCTCATCGAATTTCAGTTTCGTAACTGTCTTGTGCGTCTCGAGCGCCAGTTCGAGTCGCTGCACTTGGGCCGCGAGTTCCGCGATCTTCTCGGTGGGCGTTTTCCCGGCCATTGGGCAACTCCGGTAGTCGGTGAGTCGAACGCTCGGCCGGGTCATACCGATCCCAGTAGGGAACTGCCGGTCGAACCGCCGGCGTAAGCCGGCTGGGTTGTTCGGAACAGACCCACCGGCTTACGCCGGCGGTTCGACAACACGGCAATCGTTTCTTGGGCTGCGTATCATTCGTCATTGAGAATGGCTTCGAGATTGCGCCGGATGCTGGCGAGTTCCAGATCGACCAGATCGGAAAGGACGTTGCTGAATCGCCAGACAGGGCCGCGGAGAGCGCGCCGAATGTCGTCGTCGGTTCCTAACGATTCGAGTGCGAGCGGCACGTCTTCAACACCCGGCCGCGCGCCGTCGCGCTCGGTCAAGAGGTCGAGTTCGAGCGCCGGGCGTTCGCCGCTCCCGCGAAACTGGAGCCGGATGTTCACTGGGAACTTCGTGCTCACGTCCGCAAGCGTCTCTTGCAACAGGTGCGACACGCGCTCGGCGCGGCGCAGGTGTTCCGGCGACACCGCGAGCGCTTTGCCGGTATCCGGGTCGGTAGTGGAAACGGTCGCGGTCAGCATTTCGGTGCCTCCGGTTCGTGCCGGTGCATTCTAACGCGCGCGTTCCGGCTTTGCCATCGCGCGGGGGCGTCCGTAAACCAAACGCGATGCGCGCCGCACGGTGCGCGCCGGTCTCCCCACAAAAACGGACACTCATGAGCGCGACGAAGCACGTCTACTCGTTCGGCGGCAAAACGGCCGACGGCGACGGCAAGATGAAGGAACTGCTCGGCGGTAAGGGGGCCAACCTCGCCGAAATGTGCAAGATCGGCATCCCGGTGCCGCCCGGGTTCACCATCACCACCGAAGTGTGCGCGGCCTACTACGAAGAGGGGAAGAAGCTCCCGCCCGCGGCGCTCCCGCAGATCGACGCCGCCCTCGCGCAAGTCGAGGCGCTCGTGGGTAAGAAGTTCGGCGACCCGTCGGACCCGCTGCTCGTCAGCGTGCGCTCCGGGGCCGCGCTCTCGATGCCCGGCATGATGAACACCATTCTGAACCTCGGCCTCACCGACGCGAGCGTCGCGGGGCTGGCGGCGAAGACCGGCAACGAGCGGTTCGCGTACGACAGCTACCGCCGTCTCATCGACATGTTCGGCTCCACCGCGATGGGCCTCGAACACGAGCACTTCGAGCACGAACTGCACTCGATGAAAGAGGCGAAGGGCGTCAAACTCGACACCGACCTGAGCGCCGACGACCTCAAGGAACTGGTGAAGCGGTACAAGGCCGTTTACAAGAAGGACGTGGGCGAGGACTTCCCGCAAGACCCGAAGAAGCAGTTGCTGCTCGCGGTCAACGCAGTGTTCAACTCGTGGAACGGGAACAAGGCCATCGAGTACCGCCGCATCGAGCGCATCACCGGGCTGAAGGGCACCGCGGTGAACGTGCAGGCGATGGTGTTCGGCAACATGGGCAGTTCGTCCGGCACCGGCGTCGCGTTCACCCGCGACCCGAACACCGGCGAAGACGTGTTCTACGGCGACTACCTCATTAACGCGCAAGGCGAAGACGTGGTCGCGGGCATCCGCACCCCGGAGCCGATCGCCAAGCTCGGTGAGGAAATGCCGAAGGTGTACGAGCAACTCGTCGGCATCCGCGCGACGCTGGAGAAGCACTACAAGGAGATGCAGGACATCGAGTTCACGGTGCAAGAGGGCGTCCTGTACATGCTCCAAACGCGTACAGGCAAAAGGACCGGCACCGCGGCCGTTCGCATCGCGGTGGAGATGGTGAAGGAAGGGCTGATCGACGAAAACACCGCCGTGAAGCGCGTCGCGCCGGATTCGCTCAACCACCTGCTGCAACCGCAACTGGACCCGAAGGCCAAGAACAAGCCGGTGGCGCAGGGCATCGCCGCCAGCCCCGGCGCGGCGAGCGGCATCGTGCTCCTTTCGGCCGAAGCGGTCGTCGCGCACGCGGAGAAGCACCCGAACGACGCCATCATGCTCGTGCGCAAGGAGACCTCGCCGGAAGACGTGGCCGGCATGCACCTCGCGAAGGGCATTCTCACCAGCACCGGCGGTAAGGCGAGCCACGCGGCAGTCGTCGCGCGTGGCTGGGGCAAGCCCTGCGTGGTCGGCTGCGAAGCGATGAAAATCGACGAAGCGAACCAGCAGATCACCATCGCCGGGAACGTGGTGAAGGCGGGCGAGTTCCTCACCATCAACGGCACTACCGGCGACGTGATGATCGGCAAAGTGCCCACCGTGCCGCCGAGCATGACGGGCGACTTCGCCACGCTGATGACGTGGGCCGACAAGTCGCGCAAGCTGAAGATTCGCACCAACGCCGACTCCCCGGCGGACGCGGCGAAGGCCCGCGAGTTCGGCGCGGAAGGCATCGGCCTGTGCCGCACCGAGCACATGTTCTTCGGCAAGGACCGCATCGCCGCGGTGCGCGAGATGATCCTCGCCACCAGCGAAGAGGGCCGCAAGAAGGCGCTCGCGAAGATCGAGCCGTTCCAGAAGGCCGACTTCGTCGGCCTGTTCGAGGTGATGGACGGCCTGCCGGTCACCATCCGCCTGTTGGACCCGCCGCTGCACGAGTTCCTCCCGCAGAAGGACAACGTCGCGGGCGCGGAAGAGGTCGCCAAGCAGACCGGCACCACCGTCGAGAAGATCTTCGAGCGGGTCGAAGAACTTCACGAGATGAACCCGATGATGGGGTTCCGCGGGTGCCGGCTTCCGGTCGTGTTCCCCGAGATCGGCGACATGCAGGTGCGCGCCATCATCGAGGCCGCCATCGAGGTGAAGAAGAAGGGCAAGAACGTGCTGCCCGAAATCATGATCCCGCTCGTCGGCGTGATCGAAGAGCTCGCGATGCTCAAGAAGCGCGCGATCGCGGTGGCCGAAGAGTGCATGAAGGCGGCCGGCGTGACGGTCGAGTACCAAATCGGCACGATGATCGAGCTGCCGCGGGCGTGCGTCACCGCGGACCAGATCGCGACCGAGGCCGAGTTCTTCTCGTTCGGCACCAACGACCTCACGCAGATGACGTTCGGCTTCAGCCGCGACGACATCAAGGGGTTCATGCCGACCTACCTGAAAGAGAAGCTGCTGCCGATCGACCCGTTCCAAACGATCGACTTCAACGGCGTCGGCGAACTGATGAAGCTCGGCATCTCGAAGGGCCGTGCGAGCCGCACCGCGAAGGCCGGGGCGCACCTGAAGGTGGGCATCTGCGGCGAACACGGCGGCGACCCCGAGAGCGTGGTGTTCTGCCACAACATCGGGATGGACTACGTGAGCTGCTCGCCGTTCCGCGTGCCGATCGCGCGCTTGGCCGCGGCGCAGGCCGCGCTGGGCGCGTCCGCCCGCGACAAGTAGTTTGCCGAACGAGCCGCGGACCGTTCCGCGGCTCGTATTCATTCCGGTGCGTCCGGGCCGCGCGGGTGCATCACGCGCTGGCGCAGGCGCGCGGCTTCGGTCATTCCGCCGAACAGGTCCGGCAGCAGGTCCGACACCGCGACCGGGGCGTCGCCCGCCGGCGCGGACTGCACGTTCCCGCTCACGTCCACGCGCACCGCGCGGTCGCGCCGCACCGCCGACAGGATGCTGAGGCCCACCCGCGTGAGCCGGTTGTGCGAAAGATCGAGTGCGCGCAAGCGGTCGAAGTGCGCGTCGAACAGGTCGCGGGCCACCGAGACGCCCGCGTCCGTGAGTTGGTTCCGCGCGAGTTTCAGCACCCGAAGCGCGCCGAGGTGCGGCGACCGCAGCAGTTCGGCAATTCCGGCGTCGCCGAGGTAGTTGTCGCTCAGGTCCAAATGCGTGCAGCGCGCGAGGTGCGGGCACGCCGCCAGCGCCTGAGCGCCCTCCGGGCCGATCGCGTTGCCGCGCAGTTCGAGAACCGGTGATTCGGCGAGCGTCCGCCCCAAGAGCGCCGACCGCGCGAGCGCGGTCGCTCCCGCGTCGCCGATCCGGTTCCCGTTCGCCCGGAACGTGCGGAGCCGCGCCATCGGCGCGCTCGAAACGACCGCGAGCGCCCCCACTTCACCGATCTCGTTCCCACTGACGTCGAGTGAGGTGAGGCCCGCGAAAAACGGCGACTCCGCGAGCGCCTTCAGCCCGTCGCCGGTGACGCGCTCGTTGTCGTTCAGCGCGAGCGCGGTCAGTTCGGGGAACGCCGGGCTGCGCGCCAGCGCCACCACCGCGGCGTCGTCCAACCCGTTGAAGCCGAGGTCGAGCGCTTCGAGCGCTTTGAAGTGCGGCGACTTCGCGAGCGCGGTTACACCGGCGCGCCCGAGGTCGGACCCGCACAGGTCGAGTTCCGCGACGCGCTCGAGCAGGGGTGAGGCCGCGAGTTTCTCCGCGTGCGGGGCGGCGTCGAGCAGGCGCAACCGGCGCACGCGCGCGCGGCGGAACAGTTCGTCACCGGTTTCGAGGAACGTCGCGGCGTCGGCGGAAACGGAATCGGGCACGCCGCGGCGGAAGTCGGCGCTCACCACGAGGCCCGCGAGGTGCGCGGTCCACGCGGCCCGGTTGCGCGCGAGCAGTTCGGCTTGGCGGTCGGCGAGCGCGGGCCGGCGCGGGTCGTCTTCGGGGAGCCGCGCGAGCGCGAGTTGAACGCGCACGAGTTCGGCGCGCTCGGGTTCGCCGGCGTCGGCGAGGAAGTCGGCGTAGACCAGTCGCGGGCGGTCGTCCGCGTACCGGTCGAACACCGCGTCGAGGAACGGGCGCTCGTCCGTGAAGTGCATGGCGAATGGTACCGCGCCCGGGCGCGGCGCGTACAGCGAAAAGTGTCAGCGCGGCTTGTTCGGGCCGCCGCCGCGGGTGCCGTTGAGGAACGAGTTCACGCGCTGTTTGAGGCGGCGGTGCGCGGCGGTGGTGCCGTTGGCGAGTTGGAGCGCGTCGCGCACGTTCAGGCCGGGGTCCGGGAACGGCAACTTTTCGAGCGCGTCGTCGAGTTCGCCGTCGAGCGCGTACTTGGGGTCGTCGCCGCTGGTGCTCACGTCGATGCCCAGCGCGCGGAGCGATTCGAGGTCGCGGTAGAACCCGCGCACGTCGATCTTGAGCCGGCGGAGCAGGGCGGCGCGGGTCTGCGGGCCGGCACCGAGGAGCGTGAGCAACCGGTACAGGCGCGCGGCGCGCGACGCGGTGAGCGTGACCGTGACGGCGTCCACCTTTTTCCTCCGCATCGTCGCCTCCGGCCGGTTGCCGTGGAGGGACCGGCGCGTCCGTGCGTGCCGCGCGAGCGCGGCGGGTGCGCGGCACCGTCCGTGGGCCGCGGGGGTGCGAGGCGCGGGCGCGCGACCCGCGTATTGGGCATGATGGTAGGAACGGTGAGCGGCGAAAGCAAGCGCCGCGTGCGGGAAAGGCGCGCCGCGCGTTCGCGCCGGCGCGAAATCAGTGACAACGCGCTGTCACTGAATGCCGGCGGCGGCCCGGAACGCGGCTAGATCGACCGCCCGTAGCGCGAGGCGAGTCCAATTCTGGAGTCGCGAAAGATCGGTACACGCGGCGAGTGCGGTCGAGAGGTCGGAGGGCAACGGGCCGAAGCGCTCTTCCAACACCAAGACCAGTGCCCCACGGCGCTCTTCGGCGCGGCCCTCGGCGCGGCCCTCGGCGATCCAGCCATTTACCACTTGTGATTCGTGCACGTTCCACCCCTTCAGCTCGGTTTCCCACGTCGGGCGCACGTCGGCCGCTTCCGCGAACACCAGCGCCAGCCCTGCCAGTTCGGAACGCCGCCGATGGTCCGGTTCGAGTAAAGCCAAACTCTTCCAGCGCTCTCCTATTGTGACCGCGCCCCCGCCGCGCATCAACGGCACCCACGGCAACAGCGCGGGCCCCAACTCTCCGCTCTCGATCTTACTCAAGGTATCATCGGCAGATTCGGACGCGAGATTGCGTTCCGAGACACTCAGTTTCATTTCGATTCGCGTGCCGGGCAGCGCCATCGCGCGCGACGCGTACCCGGTGCCGGTCAGGTTCACCACGGCCGCGCCCACGTTGAACCGGCTGCCGCGCTCCGGGTCCGGGCGCGCGCTCAACCACACGTGCGACAGGTATTCGAGCAGCCGGCCGAACATCGTCGCGTCCGGTTCCGTTTGGAACTCGAGCGCGAGCGCCCACGGCGGTTCGGTCCCGCCGGGCGGTTCCAAGCGCGCAACGGTGTCGCTGGTGCGGTCGGGCGCGCCGGGAAACGGAATCGCGCGCGTGTCGATCCAGCCCGCGAAGCCGAGCGCGTTCGGCGAAACATCCAACACCCACGCAAGGAACGCGGGGGCGTCCAATTTCGCGGCGAAACGCGCGGCCTGATCGAAGTGGTTGGGCGGCATCGGTCTCCCACCGCGAGCGTGCGTGAAGCCCGGGCCCCGCACGGGTAGCACGCGAGCACTAAACGATCGAAATGGTTGGGCGGCATCCCTTCGGTCCTTCGCACTAACGCGAAACGCGCGAGCGGCGGCGGATCAGTTCGTCGATGATCGTGCCCGCGAGTAGCGTCAGGCCCACGATGAACGGGATCACGTCGCTCTTCTCGCCGCGGAAGTTCACGATGCTCTCGATCACCGGCAGCACCATCGCGCCCAGCACCATGCCTACCGCCGTTCCTTCGCCGCCGCGCAAACTGCACCCGCCGAGGACGGCACCGAGGATCGCGTACAGTTCCCAGCCCGCGCCCGCGTTGTCGGACTGCACCGACGGCTCGTTCAGGAACAGCAGCACGCCGACCAGCGACGCCAGCGCCGAACACGCGACGTACACGGCGAGCCGGTGCCGGTTCACGTTCACGCCCGCGTACTTCGCCGCCAGTTCGCTGTGCCCGATCGCGTACCAGTACCGGCCGTACGCGGTGCGGTGCAAGAAGAACCCCACCGCCACCGCAGCGACGAGGAGGAGAACGAATTGCATCGGGAACAGCAGTTCGCCCGTTTCGTCTTTGCCGATCAGCGCGTACCGCAGCGATTCGATCGCCCCGCGGAACTCCGGGTGAACCGCGAGCACCTTCTCCGTGCCCACGGTGCCGCTCACCGGCGCGCCGATCAAGCGCGCGACCCCGCGCACGATGAACATGCCGCACAGCGTCACGAGGAACGGTTGCAGTTTGAGGCGGGTGATCAGCAGGCCGTTGATGAGGCCCAGTGTCGCGCCGAAGTGAACCACGGACACCACCGCGGCGAACGGGTGAACGCCCTTGTGGATCAGCACGCCGAACAGCACCGCACTGCACCCCACGGCCGAGCCGATGGACAGGTCGATGCCGCCGATGATGATGACGAGCGCCGCGCCGAGCGTGATGAGGCCGTAGCGCCCCTGATAGTTGGCGACGTCGATAAGGTTGCCGAAACTCGTGGCGTTCGGGTGCGTGAACTTCAGCACCGTGTACAGGATCGACAACAACCCGAGCACGCCCAGAATCCGCGTCATGTGCCAGTTCCCCCGGTCGCGAGCCGCATTACGGCTTCTTCGGAAAGCGCGTCACGAGAGAGTTCTCCCGCGATGGCACCCTCGTGCATCACCACCACTCGGTCCGACATGCCCAGCAGCTCTTCCATGTCGCTCGTAATCATCCACACCGCGACGCCGCTGCCCGCGAGTTCGTCGATCAGCGCGTAGATTTCGGCCTTCGCGCCGACGTCCACGCCGCGGGTCGGCTCGTCGAGGATGAGCACGCGCGGGCCGCGCGCGAGCCACTTCCCGTACACCACTTTTTGCTGGTTCCCGCCGCTCAGCAGCCCGACCGGTTGCGCCGCGCTCGGCGTCTTCACGCGCAGCCGGTCGATCCACGTTTGGTGCAGCTCGCGCTCGGCTTTGCGCTGCACGCCGAACAGCGAACCGAGCCGGTCGAGGTTCGGCAGCGCGAGGTTGAAGCCCACGCTCTCCGCGAGCACGAGGCCGTGCAGCCGGCGGTCTTCGGGCACCAGCAGCACGCCCGCGACGATGGCTTCGGCCGGTGACGAAATGCGTGCCGGCGCGCCGCCGATGAGCACTTCGCCCCCGGTAAGGGCGCGCACGCCGAACACCGCTTCGGACAGCTCGGTGCGGCCCGCGCCGACCAACCCGGCGGTGCCCAGAATTTCGCCGGCGCGCACTTCGAGCGACACCGGGTGCGCCGGCCCGCCGCGAAACGTGACGCCGCGCAGTTCGAGCACCGCGTCGCCCCCGGTGCCGGTGCGCTTCACCTTCGGGTAGAACTGCTTCAGGTCGCGGCCCACCATCAGCCGCACCATGTTGTCGTGCGTGATTTCGCTCTTCGCGAGTTCGCCCGCGTTGCGCCCGTCGCGCAGCACGACCACGCGGTCGGCCACCCGCTTCACCTCCGCGAGCCGGTGCGAAATGTACAGCACCGACACGCCCGCGGCCTTCAGCGCGTCAATCACGACGTAAAGCTGATCGGTTTCTTTCTGCGTGAGGCTCGACGTGGGTTCGTCCATGATGAGGACGCGCACGTCCGTACCGAGCGCGCGGGCGATTTCCACGAGCTGCTTTTCGCCCGGCGGCAGGCGCTCGACGCGCTCGAACGCGCGCTCCGCGGGCAGCCCGACGCGGGCGAGCAGGTCGGCGGTGCGCGCGTTCATCGCCCGCCGGTCCAGCGCGCGGAGGAACCCGCCGCGGGTGAGTTCGCGGCCGAGGAACAGGTTGTCCGCGACGGTCAGATTTTCGGCGAGGTTCAGCTCTTGGTGAATGAGCACCACGCCCGCGGCGATGGCGCTCGCGGGGTCGGCGAAGCGGACCGGCGCGCCGTCCAGTTCCACTGCGCCCGCATCTGGGGTGTACACACCCGCGACGATCTTCATCAGCGTGGACTTGCCCGCGCCGTTCTCGCCGACGACGGCCAGCACCTCGCCCGGCGCGAGCGCGAGCGAAACGCCGTCGAGCGCGAGCACGCCGGGGAACTGTTTGCGCGCGCCGCGCACTTCGAGCCGAAGTTTGGACATGCGAGATCAAGTGTAATGAAAGTCGAACCGCCGGCGTGAGCCGGCGGGTTGTCCGCGCCCACCCGCCGGCTCACGCCGGCGGTTCGACGGCGCGCTCTTCACTAACCACCAGCCACTCACACGAGCCACTACTTCTTGACGCTGGCAAGGTCGTCCTTCAGCTTCTTCTCGAAGTCTTCGGCCTTGAGGTTCTTCACCACCACGCCGTTCACGGTTTCGTCCGGGCCGCCGGTCTTCGTGACAATGCGGTACGGGATCGGCTCCTTCACCAACCCGGACTTGTCGCCCCGCGCGTTCTTGGCGAGCGCCTCGACCGACTTGTACCCGTACATGAACGGGTCTTGCACCACGGTCGCTTCGATCTCGCCCGCGGCGATGGCCTTCAGCGTGACGGTGTCTTCGTCGAACCCGACGATCTTCACGCGCCCGGCCATGCCCTTCTTCTTCGCCTCGTCCAGAAGCGCCGGCGGGTTGTAGGCGTACAGGCCGACCATGCACAGGTCCGGGACGCCGTCCACGCGGGCCAGCACCGCGGCGGCGGTCGCGCCCGCGTTCGTCGGGGCGTTGTCTTCCTTCGCCTCGCCGTCGATCAAGAAGTATTTGCCGTACGTCTTGCCCTTGAGGTCGGGCTTCTTGGGGTGCGCGCCGTCGGTGCCCGCGGCGTCTTTCGCGCCCGCGAGTTCGTCCAACACGCCCTGCGTGCGGGCCTTACCGTTCGCGGACTTCGTGCTGCCGATGAAGACGCCCACGGTCGCGCCGTTCGGATACAGCTTCTTGACGATGCGGCCCGCGGCCTTGCCCGCTTCGTAGTTGTCCACGCCGATGTAACACAGCCGGCCGGTTTGGTCCGCGTCGTTGTCCATCGTGAGCAGCGGCACCTTCTTGGCGATGCGCGTCAGGTCCGGCGTTTGGCCCTGCGGGTCGATCACGCTGACCGCGATGCCGCTGACGCCCTGCTTCGCCCACGCTTCCACGATGGGCATTTGCACCGAGGCGTCGAACGCCTTTTCCGGCTGCCGGAACTGGAGATCGACGTCGAACTCTTTCGCGGCCTTGTTCGCGCCGGCTTCGGAGAGGCTCCAGAACTCCGCGGTGCAGTTGGTGACGACGCCGACCGTGACGCGGGCGGGGCCGTCCTTGTTCTTCTCGCCGCACGCCGGCACCGAAACCACAACCGCCGCGAGCGCGACCAGAACGGCCGCGCGAAGGGTGCGAGACACGCTTCACCCACCTTTGAGAGAGGGAAAGGGGAGATTTCTTAAGGGTGTTTACAAAATAGCGTCGCGTCGGGAAGTGGCAACGCGAAACGAGCGCGAGCAGTGCTCAACTTCCTTGCGGGCAGCAGTCGGAACAGACGGTCAGGACCACGCCAGCTGTCCCGGCCCAACGGACCAGTTCGAGTAAGTTCGTGTGACACACCTTCGGCTTGCGGGTCACGTCGCCGAATTCGTCGTCCCACTCGCCGGCCCCGCCGACGTGTTTACACGGAACACGGTGCAGCATTCCCCGCGTTGACGACCGCCGGTTGATGTAGAAGCCGCCGTCGTGCTGCTGTTGCCAAGCATCGAACGCAACCGGTGCGTTCGGGTTGTGCTCACTATCGAAGGTTTCGGGTTCCATCGTTCGCTCCCTTCCGTCACGGAATAGCGGTCACCCCACCGGGGCGTCTTCGGGCACGAGCACGCTGAGCGGGTACACCGCGCCGCCGTCGGCCGCGTAGCGGAAGTAGCGGGGCACGTCGTCGCCGCGCAGTTCGTAGTTCGGCAACTCGCTCAGGCTCACCCACTCGGCGCGCAGCGATTCGTCGTCCGGGTCGCTCTTGGGCGGCGTGTCGTCGGTCGGTTCGGCGAGAAACACGACGCGCAGGCGCGCGCCGGCGGCGTTGGGCGAGTGCTCGATGCGCAGCAGGCCGGTCACGCGCACCGGGATGCCGCCCTCTTCGAGCACCTCGCGCACGGCCGCGCTCGCGAACGACTCGCCCGCTTCGACGCGCCCGCCGGGCAGGTACCACGGTTCGCCGTACTTGCTCTCTTGGATCAACAGGAACCGATCGCCCTTGCGGACGACGACAAGCGCGTAACACCACGTCGGAATGGGGGCGCGTGCCATTGGGGGCGGCTCTCACGGGTGCGAATGCGACGGGGAGTGCCACTGTATCGCAACGCGGCCGGCGTGTCAAAAGCCGCGCGCCGCACACTTCGCCCGTTGCATCCCGCGAAGCGCCGCCGCATAATCGCCCTCACCGCCTGATTCCCCTTTTGGAGCCTCTCCTCATGGCCCGCCTCTTGTTCGCGGTCCCGCTCGCGGCGGTCGCGCTCTCCGTGGCACTCGCCCCGGCCGCGCCCCGCGCCGACGAACCCAAGATCACGTGGAAGAAGACCGTTCTGGACACCAAGTTCCGGTCCGAGGGCGTCGCGATTGCCGACGTGAACAAGGACGGCAAGATCGACGTGCTGAACGGCGAGTACTGGTACGAAGCGCCGGAGTGGAAGGCGCACGAGATGCAGACGTTCAAGGACCACGGCACCGGGCTGAGCAACTACAGCCGCTCGTTCGCGTGCTGGGCCGACGACTTCAACGGCGACGGCTTCCCGGACCTCATCGTGATCGACTTCCCCGGCGCGCCGTGCTACTGGATGGAAAACCCCAAGGGCAAAGACGGGCACTGGAAGAAGCACACCATCTGGCACAGTGCCTGTAACGAAACGCCGATCTACGCGGAACTCACGGAGAAGGGCAAGCGCGTCCTCGTCATGGGCTTCCAACCGGAGGGGAAGGGGAACGAGGGCCAAATGGCCTACTTCACCCCGAACCCGAAGGACCCGAACGCGCTGTGGGTGATGCACCCGATCAGCGAGCCGAGCACGCCGGCGAAGTTGGAGAACGGGAAGGAAGTGCCCGGCACCCGCAAGGAGATTCCCGGCACGCAGCGGTTCAGCCACGGCCTCGGCGTGGGCGACCTGAACGGCGACGGCCGCGCCGACGTGATCTGCACTGGCGGCTGGTGGGAGCAACCGGAGAAGACCGACGGGAAGACGCCGTGGAAGTTCCACCAAGCGAACCTCGGCGAAGCGAGTGCGGACATGTTCGCCTACGACATGGACGGCGACGGCAAAGCGGACGTGATTAGCACTTCGGCGCACAAGTTCGGCATCTGGTGGCACAAGCGCCGCGACAACGCCTTCCAGAAGCAGGACATCTTCCCGAAGCTGGTGAGCGAGACGCACGCGGCGCACTTCAAGGACATCGACGGCGACGGCCGCCCGGACCTCATCACCGGCAAGCGCTGGTGGAGCCACGGCAAGGCCGAACCGGGTTCGGACGGCCCCGCGATCATCTACTGGCTGAAGAACACGAAGGGCGCGGACGGCCTGACGCAGTTCACCCCGCAAACGATCGACGAGGACAGCGGCATCGGCACGCAGTTCGAGGTGGCCGACATCAACGGCGACGGCCTGCTGGACGTGATCTCGTCCAACAAGAAGGGCGTCCGCGTGATCGTGCAAGAGCGGAAGAAGTAATGCCGCGCTGTGGTCCGGTCACTCCGTGACCGGATTCTCTCTGCGGTTCGGGAGAGTGGTCCGCTCGCTCCGCGAGCGGCGCTTCGCGGGTGTGGTGGCTTCGGGGACGCACCGAAGCCTGCATTGGCGCACAGCACCGCTCGCGGAGCGAGCGGACCACTCTCCCGGAGGAAGACAATCACACGTCCACGTCGAACACCGCGAATCGCTTGTTGGTGCCGCCGACGGCGCAGGTGAGGCCGTCCGGGGCGAACGCCAGCGCCGTGATCTGCTTGCCGAGCACGAAGTCCAGTTCGCGCACCAGCTCGCCGGTTTCGAGGCTACGTATAGCGACCGTGTTCTGCGTGTGCGGCACCGCGAACAGCGGCAACACCGGGTTGAACGCGATCCGCACCTCACCCCCGGCCCACCACACCGGCTTCGCGCGCGCCTCTCGGCGCTCGATGTCCCACACCGTGAGTTGGCGATCATAAATCCCAAGCAACACGGCGGTGCGCCCGTCCAACGCGAAGCGTAGCATTTGGGGGGCTGAAACTACCACATCCGGCTCACGCTTCACCAACCGATGATCGGGAGTGATGTCAAAGAGAATGTGCTTGCCGAGGCTCGGCGCGTTGACGAACGCGGAGCGCCGATCCAGCGCGACAGACACTGCGACGACTCTGCGGCTCACCTCAACACCCGGCACGTCCAACAGCGGTAGTTCTTCGCCCGTCAGCAAGTTCGTGCGGCCGATTGCGCGCCCGCTGACGTGAATGAAGAATGCATACCCGTCGGGCAGCACGGTAACATCGCGCGCGCCCCCCCGGCGACCGAGGAGTATCGCCAACTTGAATGCACCAGTCACGGGGTCTACGAGTTCACAAGCGCTCGGCGTATCGAGCAAGAGACGTCCGTTCGGCAACTCGAAGAAGTGTTCGGCGTTGATGTCACGCGATTGCCGTCCGACCCCGATCTCGCGCTTGGCGCGCGTCGAGGTGTCCCACGCGATGAGCCGGCCCTGCGTATCGAGCGTGTACAGCGTGCGACCGTCGCGCGCGAAGGTGAGCGCCTGCACGCCGCACCCGACTTGCTGCACCCACACGGCGCGGCCCTCTTCATGGTAGTAGGCACGCTCCGCGTGCCGTGTGTTCGGACCGCTTCAGTTTTCCAACTGCGCGTACAGCCCAACGCGCTCCGCAGAACGGCACGCGGCGCGTGCCGCACTACCCGGTGCGGCGCGCCACACTACCCACGTTTGCCTGCACGCGGGGCGCTCGCCGCGGGGCGCTCCGGCAGCGGGATCACGCTATCCAAGTGCGCGCGCGGCAGTTCGGCTGCTGCCCAGCGCGGCACCAGCGCGCCCACGGCCCGCGCCACCGCTTCCGGCGGCAGCAGTTCCACCGCGGTGCTTTCGGGGACGTGCGCCTGAATCGCCCGCACGAGGCCCGGTAAGCGCCCGGCGGAATCGGTGAACCACACCGCACGCGGCGGCGACGGCAGCCCGATTCCCATGAGGAAGTCGCGCGCCGAATCGCCCGCGAACCGCGACAGCGCCGCGCAGTGCGCCTCGAACTCTTCCGGCTGCTGCGCCACGTCCTGATACCAGTGTTGCGTGCGCACCGTCAGGCTGATGCGCTGCCCGGCCCGCGTGCGGTCGAGCGCGTCGTCCAGTTGCTCGAACAGGTACTGCTCGGCGTCCGCGGAGTCGCGCGGGTCGCGCCGACACAGCCGCACACACCGGTCCGCGACTGCGTCCAAGAGGCGGTCCTTCCACAGCTTCACGGACAACTTCGGCCACACCGCGGAGCCGACGAGCCGCACCAAATCGGCTTCCACCGACACGAGCGCCGCGCTCACCGCGAACTCGTCGGCGTCCACCACCAGCACCTCACCGGGTCCGCCGCCCGCGGGCCGCAGCGGCACCACCCACTCGGCCCGCGGCACTTCGTTCGTGACCGGTTTGCCGGTGAGCAGCGTGCTCGCGCGATCCGCGCAGAGCGCGAGCGCGCCGGTCGCGGTACCTTTGAGCGGCAGCTTGGATTTCCCCGCGAGCTGCCCGGCCCGCGTGACCTGCGACGGCGACAGGTACACCGGCAGCGCGAGCGCCACCGCGTCCGTTTCCGCGCACACCGGGCCGCGGAGCGCGTCGAAGGTGAGCGCGAGTGCGCTTTCGGCGCTCAGCGTGTGCCGCCCGACGCGCCACTCGCGGGCCTGCCCGAGCGCCGCGAGGAAGTTCGCACACACCAAGTGCGGGTGCTTGCGGCAGATGTGAAAGCCGGCGCGCCCGACCGCGAGTGACCGCCCTTCCCCGCTGACGAACAGCGCGAGTTCCGTGTCGTCGCCGTCGAGTTCCAGCGCGCGCGGCTTCGCGCCGACCGCCTCCGCCCGCGCGCGGCTCGCGGTCAGGTCGATGCCGACCGCTCGCGCGCGGTCGTGAACGGCAGCCGGCTTGCGGGACCAAAACATGCGGGGGAGTGCCAGTGTGAGGGTGTGAGGGTGCGAGCGTGTGAGGGAAAAGAACGGAACTTGCGGTCTCCGTTCTCTCGACTCTGGCACACTCACACTCTCTCACCTGCTCCGGGGTCGTACAGCCGCAGCAGCAGGTGTTCTTGGCAGTACTGTTGGGCGTCGGTCACGAGCGTTTCTTCGGCACTCTGCACGCCGTGAACGAAGTACATCACCACGAGACTGAGCAACAGCGCGACGAGCGTGCAGTCGAAAGCGATTTTCAGTTGGTCCTTCGCTTGTTCGGTGAACGCCTCAATCTCTGGTGCGCTCGCGCCGAACGCGCCGCCGAGGCCGCGCACGGTGCCGACGAACCCGATCGCGGGAATCGCCCACGCCAAGTAGTTCACGGTACTCATGCCCGTGACGAGGCGCGACAGTTCCACGTCGGCTTGGTTGCGCACCACTTCGCCCACGTCCGGGGCCGACCGACTAATGGCGAACTTGCCGAGGCCGAGCCGGATCATGTTCGCCAAGATGAACGGTCGCCCGCCGGTGACTTGCTCCACTTTCCGCGCGAGCGGGCGCGCGTCTTCCGGCAGAATCCGCGCGCCCTCTTCGGTCGGCAGCAGTTCCATACCGAACGCCCGGCGCTGTCGGAGCACTTCGCGGAACCGGCTGAACAGGATGAGTGCGGCCCAAACCGCGCAGAGGTAACAGAGCACCTGTTCCGGCCCGACGAACAGCCGCTTCACGCGCTCGGCGTCCCACTTCGCCCAGTCTTCGCGGGCTTTGGCACCGGAGAGCGTTTCCCAAAACGGCGCGACCACGCCCGCGACCACCGCGAGCGCGAGCAACAGCCACAGCCACTCGCGGGCCGGTTTGTGCGACGCGGGTATCGACATGAGCGCGGGGCCTCCTGTGCGCGACGAACAGCTATTGTCACGAAGTGGGTGTCGGTTCGCAAGCCTCGGCGCGGTACCAGAGTGCCAGAGTGTGAGTGTGGAGAGAAAGACGTTGCGTGTTCCGTCTTCATCTCTCACCTGTGAAGTACCAGAGTGCGAGGGTGCGAGGGTGGAGAGAAAGAGGTTGCGTGTTCCGTATTCATCTCTCACACTCTGGAACTCTGGCACCCTCATACCGGAGTCCCGATGCGCACCCTCCTATTCGGAATGCTCTTGAGCGCAAGCGCCGCCCAAGCCGCGGACCTGCCGAAGTTCAAGGCGCAGGAAATCGACGCGGGGCTGAAGATCGGCTACGCGGTCGTCACCGCGGACGTGGACGGCGACAAGAAGCCGGACATCGTGGTGGTGGATCAACACAAGGTGGTGTGGTACCGCAACCCGGGGAAGGCCGAGGGCGAGTGGAAGAAGTTCGTGATGCTCGACGGCAAGACGAAGCCGGACAACGTGTGCATCGCACCCATCGACATCGACGGCGACGGCAAGCCGGAGTTCGTGGTGGGCGCGGCGTGGAAGCCGTTCGACACCGCGAACCCGGGTCAGTTGGTGTGGCTGAAACGCGGCGACGACGTGACCAAAGAGTGGTCGATGCACGAGCTACCGTGCGACGAGCCGACGGTTCACCGCGTGCGCTGCTTCGACATCGACGGCGACGGCAAACCGGAGATCGTGCATGTTCCGCTGATGGGCCGCGGGAGCAGCGCGAAGGGCCTGTGGGTGGACGGCAAACCCGTGCGCATCGTCGCGCTGAAAGTGCCCGCGAAGGAGCCGGAGAAGAAGGAGAACTGGAAGACGCAAGTGCTGTCGGAAGAACTGAACGTGTGCCACAACTTCTGGCCCCAAGTGCTCAAAAAGGAACTCGGTGCGCCGGCGGCTCCCGACATCTACGTCACGAGCTACGACGGAGTGCATGTGATTGACCTAAACAGCGAGAAGCGCTCCACGCTCAAAGTGGGAGAAGGCAACCAAGCGAACCCGAAAGGCAATCGCGGCGCGAGCGAGATCAAAACGACATTCGTGGGGCCGGTCAACGAGCGCGTTCCCGTTATCGCCACCATCGAACCGTGGCACGGGAACCAAGTGGTGACTTACACTTTGCCCAAAGCCGGCGAGAAACTGTGCCAGCGGCACGTCATCGACGAGCAACTGCGGTGGGGGCACGCGGTGTCGTTCGCGGACCTCGACGGCGACGGCGCGGACGAACTCGTGATCGGCGTGCGCGACGACCCGAACCCGAAGATGGGCGACAACTTCAAAGAGCGCCGCGGCGTGCGCGTCTACAAATGCACCGACGGCAAGGGCGCGAAGTGGGAGCGCACGATCCTCGAAGACGGGGGCGTCGCGGTGGAAGACCTGACGGTCGCGGACCTGAACGGCGACGGCAAACCGGACATCGTCGCGGTGGGCCGCGCCACCGGGAACTGCCGCATCTACTGGAATCAGGGGAAGTGAGAGCAGAACGGGCCGGCCGACAACTGTCGGCCGGCCCGTTCGTTCACACCTCAACGGCCTCGAACGTCAGCTCTGGGGCGTACCGCCGGTTGATCGCTCGCGCCACTTCGCCCCGCAGGTGGCCGCTCGCGCGGGCCGCCGCGGTTAGCACCGCGGGCGCGCCCACGTCCGCCGGCGCGCCCAGCACCACGCACAGCCGCCCGGTGTGCGGGGCCGGCGTCACGCTCAGCACGCCCGCCGCTTGCAGCGCCGGGTCGGCGCACGCCGCGAGCGCGTCGTGTAGCGCTTCGGCGACTTGCCGACACAACTGCGCCGCCTTGCGCTTGGTCTGCTTCGGCGCGTCCCACGGCTTCGCGTGGAACTCCTTCGGGTCCGTGCCGTCATCGGGGTCGCTCTCGTCCGCGAGCGCCTTCTTCGGATCGGGGTTCATCGGAAGCGTCTCGGTAAGGAATGTTGGGAACACACGCGCGAGACGCGAAGCGAATCGGTTGCACGGTCCACCCCCTTCCGAGTACGCACACCAAACGCGAACACCCCGCGCCGGGGCGCGGGGTGCAAGAGAGACACGGGCGCGGCGAACAGGTTCACGGGAGCAGCCGCTTCCGGGGCGGGTTCCGTAAAAACGCTTCGACGTTTTCGGGCGTGTTGGCGAGTACACGCCCGCGATAGGTGCGGCGCACGAGCGGGTAGCGGTCGAGGCCGAGGGCCGGCACCAGCCAACTGTGGTCGGTGCCCGGTTCGATGATGACCGGGCGCTCGGAAATCTGCTTCACGATGTGCTCGCTCGCCGCCTCGCCGAAGTACGACAGCGGGTAGCGGCCGCGGTCGAACTGCGGGTCCATGTCCGTAACCGCGTGAATGCAGTCGCTCCCGGTGCCGAGCCGCGCGCTGCGGCCGATGGTGTCGATGCACTGGTAGCCGACCGCGCCGGTTTCCAAGAACTCCTTCTGCACGAGGAACCGCCGGAACAGCCCCGGGCCGATCTCGTACGGCCCCCACAGCGAGACGCGCTCGTCGTGGCGCAGCATCTCCTCGCTCGAGAAGTGCAGCCCGAGGTTCACGCCCTTTTCCGGGGCCCGCGCGAGCGGGCGGATGTCGAGCGTCGCGGGCATCCAACTGATCGTGTGCTCTGAGACGGTGCCGTCGGCGGCCACGCGCACGGCGGTCGCCCACGTGTGCGTATACTTCGCGCGCTTCGGTACCGACTGCGAGCCGAACACGAGCAGGTAGTACCGCTCGCCGGGCGGGGCGACGACGGCCCGCGCTTCTTCCGGGGTGATCTCGGCAGCCGGGGTCGGCGGCTTCTTGGCGAGTGCGGCGCACCCCGCACCGGCGGGCGCGACGAGAGCGACGGCGACGAGCGCGCGGACGATCAAGGACACGACAGAGTCTCCGGGCGTGAGTGCGGTAGCAGTTATGACACACATTCGGCCGTGCGGGAGTCGCGCGCTCGCCCCGCAAACGCTCCCAACCGGTACGACCGACAAGACGGGCGGCACAACCGGCACGGCTTCTCGCAGCGCGGGAACCGGCCGCGCATAAAACAACCCGGTCACTCTCCATCGAAAGGACGTGAGATGAAGCCGCGCCTGTTCACCCCCGGCCCGACACCCGTTCCCGAAGAAACGCTCCTCGAACTCGCCAAGCCGGTGACGTATCACCGCTCCGCCGAGGCGAAGGCGATTCTCGCCGAGGTGAGCGAAGACCTGAAGTACGTGTTCCAAACGCAACAACCGGTGTACACGCTCACCTGCTCCGGCACCGGCGGCATGGAAGCGGCCGTGAGCAACGCGCTCGCGGTCGGCGAGAAGGCGATCCTCTGCACCGCGGGCCGGTGGGGCGAGCGCTGGCGCGGCGTGCTGAAGGCGTTCGGGGCGAACATCGTCGCGGTCGAAGTGCCCTACGGCAAAGCCGTCACTCCGGAGATGCTGGACACCGCACTGAAGGCGAACCCGGACGCGAAGGCCGTCTTCACCACGCTCAGCGAAACGAGCACCGGCGTCGGGCACGACCTCGAAGCGTTCGGAAAGATCGTGGCCGGCACCGACGCGCTGCTCGCGGTGGACGGCATCAGCGGGTTGGGGGCGATGGAGTGCCGCACCGACGCGTGGAACCTCGACCTCGTCGTCACCGGGTCGCAGAAGGCGCTGATGATGCCCCCGGGCCTCGCGTTCATCTGCGCGAGCGCGAAGGCGTGGAAGAAGATCGACGCGACGCCGGTGCGCAGCTTCTACTTCGACCTGCGCCGCTACCGCAAATCGCTGCTCGAAAGCGACACGCCGTTCACGCCCGGGAACACGCTCATCCGGGCGCAGCGCGCGAGCCTGAAGCGCATCCGCGCCGAGGGCATTGAGAACCTGTGGACGCGGCACACCCGCATCGCGGGGGCGACGCGCGCGGCCGTGGAAGCGATGGGGCTGAAGGTGTTCGCGGAGCGCCCGAACAGCGCGCTGACGGTCATCACCGTGCCCGCCGGCATCGACGGCTCCGCGACGCTGAAGGCGCTCGAAAAGAAGTACGGCTACAAGCTCGCGGACGGCCAAGACGCGATGAAGGGCCAAATCTGGCGGCTCTCGCACATGGGCTACACGGACGCCTTCGAGGTGCTCGGCGCGGTCGCGGCGCTGGAGTTGGTGCTGCTCGAAAGCGGCTTCAAACTCGAACCCGGCGCGGGCGTGAGCGCGTTCCAGAAGACCTACGCGTCGAGCAAGTGATTCAGTTATGATGTGTGCGCGGCCCTCGCGCCGCGCACCGTACCGGAGGAACCTGCCGTGACCGATGTTCCCGTGGACGACAAGACCCTCGCCGCCCTCGTTGCGCAAAAGCGGTTGGTGGCCGTGACCGACGCGAGCGGTCGGTTGGTCGGCTACTTCGCGCCGGCGCTGTCGCGCGAAGAAATGGCGCAGCGGCACCTCGGGCTGCCCACCCCGGACGCGTTGCGCGAACAGCGCGACCGGCCCGAGCGCACCTACACGACCGCGGAAGTGAAGGCGCACCTCGCGGCGCTGGAGGCCAAGGAATGAGGTACACGGTGGTGTGGCGCGAAACCGCGCTCCAACAGCTCGCGCACATCTGGACCGAAGCCACCGACCGCGCCGCGGTGAACCGGGCCGTGGACGCGGTGGACGCGGAACTGACCGACGACCCGGACCAAAAGGGCGAAGACTACTTCGGCGACCGCTACGTTCTGAACCCGGTGATGTGGGCGCTCTACCGCGTGTCCCAAGACGATCTCACCGTTCAAGTGTTGCAAGTCGGTCGCCCCGGGATCGACCTGCCGCACGAACACGCGACGTGACTCCCGCTGGGTCGGCTGGTTCGAGATGTAACCCACGACAATACCAATGCCACTCACATTCGAAGCGTATTCCGAGCAACTCAAGATTTGGCCCCGCGAGGGGCAACACGTCCTCGCGCAGTTCGACGCCGACAGCGTCGTCGTGTATCAGGCGTACAACCTGAGATCGGGCGGTACGCGGTCGAGCACCAGCGGTTCGGCGGCGCGTTCAGCTTCTCGCGCATGAGTTGGATCAAGCCGAACTTCCTGTGGATGATGTTCCGCAGCGGGTGGGGCACGAAAGAGAACCAAGAGGTCACGCTCGCGCTCCGCGTGCGCCGCCCGTTCTTCGAAACGCTCCTCGCGGACGCGGTGCCGTCGTCGTGGGATCGCGACCGGTACGCGACGCGCGAAGAGTGGTCCGCGGCGGTCGGCCGGTCGAGCGTGCGATTGCAATGGGACCCGGACCACCACCCGAGCGGGGCGAAGGTGAACCGTCGCGCGATCCAACTCGGCCTTCGCGGGCGCGCGCTCGAAGCGTTCGCCACCACCGAATTGCTGGAAGTGATCGACCTGTCGGAGCTCGTCGCGGAACAGCGGAAGGTGCTTGAGGGTCGCGGGGTGTCGGCGCTCGTAACGCCACGCGAGCGCGTGTTCACGCCGACGAATGCCAGCACTTCGGCGCTCTTGGGCCTCGATGCGCCGCCGAGCGAATCTCACGGGACGAACCAGTAGTACGTCGCGAACGCGGTCGCGGTGCCGAGCACGAACAGGATCGCGCCCCACTTTCCGCGGCTCTTCAGCGACCACCACATCACCAAGCCCGTACACGAGATGAGGAGCAGCACGAAGCACGTCGCGTCGATCACGAAGCTCCACACGCGGCCCGTGAACGGCACCTCGTTCGTCAGGTTGCCGCGGTTGCCGCGGTGCAGGTCGGTCAGCACGATCGGCCAGCCCTGATAGTTCCACACCACTTCCGCGGTCGCGTCGGAGCGGTCGATGCTCGCCGTGATCCAGCCGCCGGCGCGTTTGAACTCCACCGCGATGAATTCCTTCGCCTCCGGTTCGCCGTTCGGCCGCTCCACGTCCTTCTTCACGTACTGGAACGAGTTCAGCTCGCCGCGCACGTCGAACTCTTTGCGCAGCGCTTCCACCACCATCAACTTTCCGTCGCCGGTGGCTTCGCCGTCGGGCGTCGGTTCGGGCAGTTTGCCGCCGGGCATTTTGTCCAGCGGGAGCGGGCGCTTCTCGACACGTTTGAGGTTCTCCAACTGCGAATCGCTTGGCAGGAACCACTCGATGTGGTTCAGCATGAACCCGGTGATTGCGAAGAACAGGATCAGCGTGAGGCCGAACAGCGTGAGGTAAACGTGGACCGTGCGCGACGTTTTCAGGAGCCAGCGTTGGAAGCGGGACATGGCGTGTGCGCGTGGGTGCGAGCGGAACGGATACAACTTAAACGGCCCGCGCGGCAGCGGGAGACAAGGCTGCATTCTGGTGGCACAGGCTTTCCAGCCTGTGCTGCTTCGCTTTCCAGTCGGCACAGGCTAGAAAGCCTGTGCCACCAATTGGAAGATTCGGGGCTCGCTGAACGTTGTCATAGTCAGTTCACGAACTGTAGCAGTTCGATTTCCAGCGCCGCGAGCGCTTTGCCGACCGCGTTCGCGTCGGCCAAGAGCTTCTTGTCGGCCTCGTTCGATTGGTCGAGCGCGCCCACCAACTCCGACAGCTTCCCGCCGGTGGTGCCGAACACCACGAGCAGTTTGCGGAGCGCGAGCTTGTCGCCGTTCTTCTTGCACACGTCCACACTCGCGCGGATCTGCGTCAGGCTGTCTTTGAAGTCCGGGATCGTCGCCACCGCGGGCCACGTCCGCAGCAGGTAGTCGCGGGCCTTCGCGTGTTCGTCGCTCTTCGGCTTCCACTCGGCGACCAACTTGTCGCGCCGGTCCTTCACCTCGGCGCTCTCCGGCATCAGCGCCACGAGCTGTTCTAGCGCGGCAATCGCTTGGTCGTACTCGTGCGCGTTGTACAGCAGTTCGAACCGCGTGTTCACCGCTTGGGCTTGGGCCTCCTTCGCGGCGAAGTTCGGGTCGCTCTCGCGCTTCACGATGAGCGCGATTTGCTCCGCCGACTTCTTCAACTGCACGTTGTACGCGCGGACGGTTTCCACGTTCTGCTTGATCTTCGCAAGAAGCGCGTCGATGCCCTCGGCCTTCTGCACGCGCGCCGCCTGTTCGGTGAGCCGGGCCAACTCGTCGGTCAGTTGCTTCTCGGCGGCGTCGGCCGCGTCGAACCCGCCGCGGGCGCGGGCGAGCGCTTCCGGGTTGCGCTGCTTCTCGATGAACTTCGCCACCGCGTCGAAGCACACGTTCTGCGCGGCCCGCGCGTCGGCCGATTGGGTGAGCGCCGCGAGCACCGCGCGCTCGAAGGCGGCGCGCTCCTCTTTCGCCGGGTCGATCTCGAACGGCAGCACGATCGGCGCGGCGCTCAGGATCGGCACCGGGAACTGCTTCGCCTGCGTCGCGCCGAGCGCGACCGTCACGCACGCGACGTTGTTCAGCGGGCGCTGGCTGCGGAACTGCGCGCTGGCGGTGTCGAAGCCGCACACGTCCTTCACCGGGTCGCCGCCTGGGCCGAAATCGGTGTCGGTGGCGCGCACGCTCACCGCGGACGCGGTCTTGTAGATCGCGCCGTCGGTGTTCTTCAGTTGGATCGCGACCGGAGCTTTCACGGTGCCGAGTTTCATGCACCGATAGCCGATGATGCCGCTACTCGTCGGCATCGGGTTCGCGTACCGCGACAGCACGACGCAACGCAGCGAGCCGTCGCCGGTGATTTCGTTCACTTTCAACAGCGTGAAGTCGCGGGGCGCGCTCGTGAGGCCCGGCGGCGGAACGGTGCCCGGCGGCGGCGCGACGACCTTGCCCGTCGCGGTGCGCACCGGCGGCGGCGCGGGGCGGTTCGTCTTCCGCACCGCGGCGACCGCGAACACATCGCCCACGGCGACTTGCGTCGAAACGGTGCCGAGCGCCGCGCCGCGCAGTTGCACCTTCACGAGATCCGTGCGGCCGGGCATCGCCTCCACGGTTCCCGCGAAGCCGAAGTCGCGCTCGAGCAGCAGCCCGGCGGCGCGCCCGAGCTGGTCCGCGCCCCGCACACTTTGCGCGCGCACGAGCGGCGACGACAGCCCGGTGAAGCCGTCGTACTGCCGCGTCTCGATGTGGAACTGCCCGTCGCGGTACTCGAGTTTCAGGAAGTGCGTCTTCGCGCCGGTGAGGTCGCGCGGCGCGTCGAGCGCCGGGAACCCCTTCTCGATGAACTGCTGGAGCAGCGGCTCCTTGTCCGCGGGCAGGTCCGCGAGGTCGATGAATTCGACCGCGCCGAACGTGCCGATGCCGGTTTGGAGCGCCGCGACCACGTCCCGTTTGAGGCGCTCGCGCACCTCGGGCGTGATCAGCGGGTGCGGCTTCGCGCTCAGCACCACGCGCCACAGGTACGGTTGTTTGACTTCGGTATCGAGCTGCGCCCGAGCCGGCTGCGCGAGAGCGACCACCGCGACTGCCACGAGAAGGGACCGGACCATTCGCGTGCCTCCGAATCGACTACCCCAGACGAGTGTAGCAGATTCGCGAGCGTTGGACGGTACGATGCGAAGGTGTAACATACTGGCGCCCACTCACCCACGGGACTTCCCCATGCGCCCCCTGTGTGTTTTGCTCCTTTTGGCCGGTACCGCCGGACTCGTTGCCCAAGAACCGAAAGTCCCCGCAAACCCGAAAGACGCCAAACCTCAGAAGCCCGACAACAAGGAACCGGTCGCCGGTCGCAAGATCAAGAAGATCGAGGGGTTCACGTTCTACCTCAGCGACGAGGCCGCGACGGAAGCCGAGGCGTCGAAGGCCGAACGGTCGCCACTCGAAGCACTGGCGTACGAGTGCCGGTTGCTCGAACAGATCCTCACCCCCAAGGCCGTGGACCTGCTCCGCCGGCTCCCGGTGTTCGTCAACTGGGACGACCGACCGGCCCTCAGCAACGGTCGCGCCGGAACCGCACTGGCCTCGTACTACGGCGGCTCGCAGCAACAAATGGTGAAAGAAGGCAAACACCCGCTCCAGTCCCGAGGCGTCACGATCCACTCGCTCAAGGCGCTGACCGCCCAGCGGCAGCCGAAAGACGACCCGCGCGTTGCGTGTCTGTTGCTGCACGAGTTCGCTCACGCGGTTCATGACCAGTTGCTCGGCTACGACCACGCCGGCATCCGTGCCATGTACGAACAGGCCATGGAGCGCAAACTGTACGACCGCGACTTCTACGCTGCGACCAACCACAAAGAGTTCTTCGCGGAGACGACCTGCGCGTTCTTCGATCGCTTGGGCCACTACCCGCACACGCGAGACGACCTCAAGAAGCACGACCCGGTCACGTACAAGACGCTCGAAAAAGTGTGGGTTGGCGCGGTACCCCGGAAGAAAGTGGAATTGCTCCCGGTTGCCCACTCGGCCCCCGCGGACCTGAACGTGACCCTTGCCAAAGACGTGCGCCTCGGCACCGCAATCCTCGGCGAGGCCCCACCCGCGAGCGCGATGGCGGGCAAAGTGATCGTTATCGGGTTCTGGGGGACAAGTTTTCGAACGTGCTGGACCGCTTGGACCAGTTGCAGGCGGAACTGGGAGACTACGGGTTGGTCGCCCTCGGCGCGCACGCGTACGTGGGCGAAGACGCCGCGGTGCGCGACCGGGCCGAAAAGCGCACCCCCACGGTGCCGGTGCTGATTCGGACCCTCGTGCGCGTCGATGCGACGATGTTCCGAAGCGAACCGGGCGGCCGCGCGCTGGTGTTCGACCCGGACGGCAAGTGCGTGTACCGCAGTTCCGCTTACGAGGTCGAAACGGCGGCGCGGGCCGCGGTGGGCAAGCGGCTGATAGCCGAAGCGCTCGGGCCGGGCGACCCGCCGGAGGCGTTCAAGGGGGTGGCGGCGGCGTTCGCGGGCGGCGCGACCCCGGTCGGGGCGTATCCCAAAGTGGCGTCGCTCACGTCGTCGACGGACGCGAACGTGAAGGCCAAGGCGACCAAGCTGGCGGATGCGATCCTCGCGCCCGGGACAACGGCACTGGCCGCAGCGCAAGCCGGCGCGAAAGCGGACCCGGTGAACTCGTTCTTCGTGGCCGAACGAGTGGCCGAGCGGTTCAAGGGCACACCGCTCGCCACCAAAGCCACGGCGCTGGTGGTCAAGTTGCGCGCCGAGAAGCCGGTGTCCGCGGAACTGAAGGCCCGGACGTTGGCCGCGCAGGTGGAGCAGTTGGCGGGCAAGTTGCGCGGCGCGGAAGGGTCCGTCGAACCGACCGGCAGCACGTTCCAAACGAAAAATCGGGCCGCGCTCGACCAGATGAAGGCGCAAGTCGAGCAGTTGAAGAAGCAGTACCCGACCGCTCGGGCGACCGCCGACGCGCTCCGCGCCGCGGGCGAGTTCGGGGTGAAGTGAGAAACGAAAAAACCCGCCGAGGTGAGGGGGCCTCGGCGGGTGATCGACCGGGCGAACGGGTGGCCCGGTCGATCGTAGGTTGTCAGTTCGGCTTAGTGGCAACCGGTGTCGCAGCCGGTGTCGCAGCCGTGGCCCTTGTGGGCGAACCCGCCGAACTTGCCCTTCAGGCCGCCGATGCGGGCCTTGATCTTGTCGAGCAGGCCGGCCTTCGCCGCGCCGCTGGCGCACGGGTCGCCGCAGCCCGCGCCGCCGCCGCTCACGGCCACTTCCTTCTCGACCACGGTGGCGACCATCTTGCACACCTTGCGCGTTTCCACCACCGGCTCGCACACGGTCACGTTGCGGGTCGCTTGGTAGGGCACGCACTTGCGCACGTTGACGGTCTTCGTGACGGTTTCGACGGTCGGCACGCACTTGGTCTTGGTGACCTGCGTCGGCACCGTCTTGGTCACGCACTCGTGCACGGTGATCGTCTTCTGCACCGGCACGCACTCGTGCACGGTGATCGTCTTCTGCACCGGCACGCACTCGTAGGCGGTGATCGTCTTCTGCACCGGCACGCACTCGTAGGTGCAGATCGTCTTCGTCACCGGCACGCACTCGGCGACCTTCTTGCACACCGTGACCGGCTCGCACACCGTTTCACAGTGGCGCTCGGTCTTGCACCCGCTGATGGTGCGCGGGCACGGGTCGTAGCACGGGTCGCAGATCTTCTTGAGCCGGTCGGAGAAGCTCGGCCCGAGCTCCTTCGTGTACGGCACCTGCACCTTGTTCACCACCGTCTTCGACCGCATCTCGGTCGTCATCACGGTCGTCATCCGCGTTTCGTTCACCGTCACGGTCTTCTGGACCGGCTTGCGCTCCATCACCGTCACGGTCTTCTGGACCGGCTTGCGCTCCATCACCGTCACGGTCTTCTGCACCGGCACGCGCTCTTGCACGGTCACGGTCTTCTGCACCGGCACGCGCTCCGTCACGGTGCGGTTCTCGGTGACCACTTCCGTGATCATCTTGTTGACGGTCACCTGCTGGGTGATCGTCTCCGGCACGCACTCCCACTTGTGCGCGGTGTAGGTCTCGGTCTTGGTGACCGGCTTCATCACCGTGACCTGTTCGTCGACCCACGTCGGGACGTATTCCGTCACCTTCACCTTTTGCATGACCGGGGCCGCCGGGGCCGCCGGGGCGCAGCCGCCCGTCGCCGGGCCGCAGTCGCCGGCGCCGCTGTGGCGGCCGCTCCAACCGCCGCCGAGGCCGGCGAACTTGCCGCGCAGCTTGGACAGCAGCCCGCCGCTGTCGGCGCACGGATCGGCGCACGGGTCGGCGCACGCGTCCTTCTTGCCGAACACCTTCCCGCCGAACGCGTGCGCGTCGCCGGCAACCAAGCCGAGCAGACCGGCACACGTGGCGGTCATGATCCACGTTTTGATCCGACGAAAGCTCATGGTGACCCTCACTGCTCCGGGTATCAGCACCCCGCCACCGCCGCCGCGACTGTTCCATTGCCGCTGACTGCGACCGTGGGACCCGGTGTGCTTGCCGTAGATATGACCGCGCCGAGCAACTTGGGAAAGCGAACTAGGGCGGGTAAGGCGCGGAAATTCGCCAAGCTGCATAGCTCTCTGCGCGTTGGCGAAGCGCGCGCGGTTGTGCCGCTTGTGCGCGTGAGCGAAGCGCGCCGGGTGGGCGCGGTTGTGCGCGGCCCCGCGCGCCCACAGAGTTTCGCCAGCCGGCACAAGTGGAACCGAACCGGCGCGACGGGAGCGGCCCGGCCGGTGCGCGGCACCCGCGCGGGTGCCGGTTGAGAAAGGGGCGCGAAATGGGGGGTTCAGTACGTCAGCAGGCTGAAGCACTCGCGCCCGGCGAGCGGGGCGCGGCCGTTCAAGAACGCCAGTTCGATGAAGAACGCGCACCCGACCACGGCGCCGCCCGCCGCTTCCACCAGTTTGCACGCGGCGGCCATCGTGCCGCCGGTGGCGAGCACGTCGTCCACCAGCAGCACGCGCGCGCCGGGGGCGATCGCGTCGGCGTGGACGTGCAGTTCCGCGGAGCCGTATTCGAGATCGTACTTGTAGCTGCGCGTGACGCCGGGCAGCTTGCCGGGCTTGCGCAGCGGGATCAGCGGCACGTTCAGTTCCAGAGCCATCGGCCCAGCGAAGAGAAACCCGCGCGCTTCGGCTGCGGCCAGCGCGCCCAACTGCGCCCCGCGGTACGGTTCGCACAGCGCGTGAATCGCGTAGCGGAACGCGGCCGGGTCCGCGAACACCGGCATGATGTCTTTGAACAGGATGCCGGGCTTCGGGAAGTCCGGTACGTCGCGCACGAGCGCCTTCAGGTCCATCGGTTCGCCCCTTGAGATGCGGTTTCCTCAGCGTACCATTCTGTGTGTGCGAAAGCTCGAAGGAACCGAGACATGACACTGGTGCTGCGACCCGCGACGCCGGCCGACGTGCCGATCATCGTCGCGTTCAACGAGGCGCTCGCGTTCGAGAGCGAGAACACGCGCCTCGACCCGACGGTGCTGGCGGCCGGCGTGCGCGCGATGTTCGAGAACCCGGCCCGCGGGTTCTACACGCTCGCCGAGCGCAACGGCGAGATCGTCGGCCAAATCATGGTCACATTCGAGTGGAGCGACTGGCGCAACGGCTGGTTCTGGTGGGTGCAGAGCGTGTACGTGCGCGACGACGCGCGCCGCGGGGGCGTGTTCCGCGAGCTCTACCGCGAGATCGAGCGCCGCGCCACCGAGGACCCCACCGTGATCGGCCTGCGCTTGTACTTCGAACGCGACAACAGCCGCGCGCAGGCCACCTACCTCGCGCTCGGGATGGTGCAGAAGAGCTACGACATGATGGAGCGGTACCCGCTCGACGGACGCACCTGCGACATCGCGTGACGCAATGCTGCAATTCCCGCGCGCGTGGTTCGACGCCGGCATCGTGACACCGGAGAGCGCCGCGGACTTCGCGCGCTACGCCGCCGGCGCGCCGCAGCACCCCGACCGGCACTGGAAGTTTCTCGCGTTCCGCGACTTCACCGAAGAGCGCGAGGCGCTGACCGCGAGCGAGTGCCGCGCGGCATTTCAGTTGGGCGAAACGGAACCGGACGCGAATTTGGGTACGGCGCTGATGTGCCGCGCGCTGTACGAGCGGGCGTGCCCGCCGGAGGTCCGCGCCGCGGCGGGGGCGAGCGCGCGGCCCGCCGTGCGGCGCGCGGCGCACGTCACCGCTTGAACTTCGTCTTCCCGAACGTGCCGCTGACCGGGTTGAATGTGACCGCCGAGTAGCGCGCCTTCTTGGTAAACGGGTTCGCGAAGTGGCTCGTCTGCTTCACCGAACCGACGACCGGCTGAAGCCGGGCCGGCGCAACGGTCGCCGCGTGCGTCCGCGGGTCGAGCGCGCCGGTGCGCACGGTCGGCCAGTCCGCTTTCACTTCGCCCGCGGCCAGCACCAGCACCAGCGCGCAAATCAGCTTCCGCATCGGTCCGCCCTCCGTGTGTGTTTCGCCACACTGAAGGTCGGTCGCGGCGCGCGCGGGGTTCGGGGGAAACGGCCCGCGCCGCGGCGCTTTACAGAACGGGTGCCGGTCGCGCCGGTTAACCGGCCCAAGTCGCGTCGGCGTGGGTGAACGTCACCAGTTCTTCGTTCTTGAACCACAGCGCGATTTCGATGGCCGCGTTCTCCGGGCTGTCGCTCCCGTGAACGAGGTTGTTCTGCACGCTGATGCCGAAGTCGCCGCGGATGGTGCCCGGGGGCGACTTCGCGCCGTCGGTAAGGCCCATCAGGTTGCGGCACACCGCCACGGCCTCGCGGCCCTCCCACACCAGCGCCACGGTCGGGCCGCTCGTCAGGAAGTTCAGCAGGCTGTCGTAAAACGGCTTGCCCTTGTGAACCGCGTAGTGCGCTTCGGCCAACTCGCGACTCGCTTGCACCAGTTTCAGGGCAACGAGCCGAAGCCCCTTGCGCTCGAACCGGGCGACGATCTCGCCGACGAGGTGCCGCTGCACGGCGTCCGGCTTCAAGAGGATGAGAGTGCGCTGCATGGTGCGGAATCCGGGTGGGAACGCGGGGTGAACTTCGGTCATGGTGCGGAACGCGAGCGCGGGCGGCAATACAATCTCTGTCCCGTCACACATTCGGAGCCGTTATGCCCGCTGCCGCGCAAACCGTTCCCAGCTTCGACACCGACGCCGCGGTGCAGCGCCTGCTCCGGTTCCTCGCGGTGAACAGCATCACCGGGCACGAGGCCGCCATTGGCAAAGAACTCGCCACCGCGCTCAAAGAAGAGGGCGTGCCCGCGAGCGCCATCACCTTCGACGACGCCCACACGCGCATTCCCGAACCCACACCGATCGGGAACCTCATCGTCAAGCTGCCGGGCACCAGCAAGAAGAACACGAAGCCGATTCTGTTCATGACGCACATGGACACCGTTCCGCTGTGCGCCGGGGCGAAACCGAAGCTCGCCGGCAAGCGCGTCGTGAACGAACTCGAAGGCACCACGGCGCTCGGCGGCGACAACCGCACCGGGTGCGCGGTGCTCGTCACGCTCGCGGCGGAGCTTATCAAGCAGAACCTGCCGCACCCGCCGATCACGTTCCTGTTCACGGTGCGCGAGGAGAGCGGGCTGTTCGGCGCGAAGCACCTGAACCCGTCGGACCTCGGCGCACCGGTCGCCGGCTTCAACTTCGACGGCCGGTTGGCGTCCGACGTGATCGTGGGCGCGATAGGGGCGGACCGCTGGACGGTGGAAGTGAAGGGCAAAGCCGCGCACGCGGGCGTCGCCCCGGAGAAGGGCATCTCCGCGACGATGATTGTGGCGCTGGCGATGTCCGAGGTGTTCGCGGGCGGCTGGTTCGGCAAGGTGGTGAAGGACAAGCGCGAGGGCACGAGCAACGTCGGCCCGGTGGGCACCGCCGACGGCCGCAGCGCCGGCGACGCGACCAACGTGGTGACGGACTTCATTCAGGTGAAGGGCGAGAGCCGCAGTCACGACGCGAAGTTCGTGCGCGAAATCACGGCCGCATACAAGAAGGCGTTCACCGAGGCCGCGAGCAAGGTGAAGGACCACGAGGGCCGCGCCGGGAAGGTGAAGTTTACATCGCGCCTCGACTACCTGCCGTTCCGCCTGAAGCCGGACGCGGCGGTGATTAAGCGCGCCGAAGCCGCGGTGCGAGCGGTGGGTCGCGAACCGAACCTGCGTGTGACCAACGGCGGCTTGGACGCGAACTGGATGGTGAAGCACGGCATCCCGACCGTGACCTTCGGCGCGGGCCAAAACGAAATCCACACCGTGAAAGAGTTCGTGGACTTGGTGGAATTCGAGGCCGGCTGCCGCGTCGCGCTGGCGCTCGCCACCGCGGAGTGAGATTCTGTAGCCCGACGCGTAAGCGAGGGTCTTCTTACCCCTCGCGCCACGGGTGGCCGAGGAGCAAGTCCAGCACCCAACAGCCGCGAACGTGTTCGCATTCCGTCGCGCGGCAGTGGGTCAACACGTCTTCGTTCTCGCAACCGGCGTCTTGGAGTGCGTCGGCGAGGATCGGCAAAGCGCCGAAGTCGCCTCGGTCGTAGATGCCGCGGGCCAGTGCGCGAACGGTGTCCGTGAGCCACGCGGGTTCGCAGTCGATGTCGCGCAGCGGCAACGGGCCGAACAGTTCGTGAAGGGCGCGCACTTGGCCCGCGAGCGCTTCGGCGCGGTCGCCCGGTTCGTGCGCATAGAACGCGGCTTCGGACACGATCTTCGGATACGGCCCGGCCAGATAGCGAAAGCGGTCGTTCCCGTACTCGGTAGCCGGGCGGTGCAGCGCGTCGGCTTCGCCCGGCACGCTCGACGCGGCCAGCACCGCGTTGCAGGCGTGCCACCGCGGGCGGTTCCGCTGCGTCGTCCACGAACCCATGTCGCGCAGCAACTCGCGGCGCGCGCGATCCAATCGCACCGCGTCTTCGGTGCCGTCCGCCTGCCGTTCGATCTGCTCCAAGACGCGCTCGCCGTGAACCTCCGGCAAGCGGTGTGCGACCGGCACGCAGCACCGCAGCGAGAAGAAGCGCAGCTTCCGCGGGTGAGGGCGGCGCTCCTTGAGCAACCAGTCCAGCAGCCACGCGGAATCGGGCGACGCCAGCCACTTCTCCTCGGTCATCGGTTTACTCTTCGCGCCCCGGGTGGCCGAGTAGCAGGTCGAGCACCCAGCAGCCCCGGACGTGATCGCACGCGGTGTCGCGGCAGTGGTTGAGGATGTCTTCGTTCTCGCACCCGGCATCTTGCAGCGCGTCAGCGAGGATCGGCATGCGTTCAAACGCCTTCTGCTCGTAGATACCGCGGGCGAGCGCGCGAACCGTGTCCGTCAGCCACGCGGGGTCGCAGGCAATCTCGCGAAACGGCAGCGGACCGAAGATGTCGTGAAGGAGAGCTACGCGAACACGCAACTCGGAAATGAAATCCCGCGAAGAGAAAGTCGCGGAATGGAGCGACACAATCGTTGGGTAGCAACTGACGTCGTTCGTGCGTTCGCGGTTCTCGTCTTGAGTCGCACACAAACTCAGGAGCCAATCCTCACGGTCGTATTCACCGGGGCTGCGCATAATGTGCGGGCTTAACGGTCCGGGAAATAGCAGTGCGTCGTCGAGCGGGTCTAGGCGACTTTCAAGCCCTTCTTGGTCGAACTCGCCGTCCGCGAAGGCTTCGAGCAGCGGAATGTACTTCGCAAACAACCAAAAGGGGCGCTCGCGTGCCAAGCGGTGCAAGCACGCGACGCAGAACAGCCGCAACTTCCGGTGAGTTGCCCGCGCGTTGTAGTACAGCCACTCGACCCTCGCGCCCGCCATCATGCGCGGGTCGTCCGCAGTCCACCACTCGCGTTCGGTCACGGCGTCACCTGCGATTCACTTCGTCGCCTTGCGCGGTTTGGCGACGTGGGTCGCGCCGCCGTAGGCCAGTTCCGCGCTTTCCATTACGGTTTCGCTCAGCGTCGGGTGCGGGTGGATCGTTTCGAGCACGTCGCGCGCCACCGCGCCCATCTCGATTGCCAACGTGCCCTCCGCGATCATCTCGCCGGCCCCGGCACCCACGATGCCCACGCCCAGCACGCGCTTGGTCTCCGGGTCCACGATCATCTTCGTGCGGCCTTCCGTGCGCGCGATGCTCACCGCACGGCCGCTCGCGGACCACGGGAAGTTCAACACCTCGTGCGGCACGCCCTGCTTCTCCGCTTCCTGCTGCGTGATGCCGGCCCACGCGATTTCCGGGTCCGTGAAGATCACCGCGGGGATCGCGCGCGGGTTCCACTCCGCCGGTTCGCCCAGAATCACGTCCACCGCGACGCGGGCTTCGGCCGTCGCCTTGTGCGCGAGGCCCGGCTCTTCACCGACATCGCCGATCGCGAAAATGTTCGGGACGTTCGTGCGCCGCTGCTTGTCGATGGGGATGAACCCACGGTCCGTCACCGAGACGCCGGCCTTTTCGAGACCGAGACCGGCCGAGTTCGGGCGGCGGCCCACCGAGATCAGCACGCGGTCGAAGGTGAGCGACGCCGGCGCGCTGCCGCCTTCGAGCTTCACCACGATGCCGTCCTTCGTCGCTTCCAGCCCTTGCACCTTCGTGCCGGTGTAAATCGCCTCGAACTCGATCTTCAGCTTGCGTTCGAGCGGATCGACCAAATCCTTGTCGGCCATGAACAGGATGCGCTCGAGCGCTTCCACAACCGTGACCTTGCTGCCGAGCGCCGCGTACACGCTGCCGATTTCGAGGCCGATGTAGCCGCCGCCGATCACGAGCAACTTCTTCGGCACGTCCGGGAGCAAGAGCGCGCCGGTGCTGTCCATCACGCGGTCGTCGCCGATCTGCCACGGCTTCGGCACCGCGGGCAGCGACCCGGTCGCGATGATGCAGTTCTGGAAGCGAATCGTTTGCGGCTGCGCCCCGGTCACTTCCACGGTGTTCGGCGAAGTGAACACCGCGCGACCGACGACCGTTTCCACCCCGCGGCCCTTCGTGAGCGCGCCGATCCCGCCCGTGAGGCGGCCTACGACCTTGCTCTGAACGAAGTCGCGGAGCTTCGGCAAGTCGAGTTGCGGTTCGCCGAAGGTAACGCCGAACGCGGCCATCTCGTGCGCTTCGCGGATGATCTTCGCGGTGTGCAGCAGCGCCTTGCTCGGAATGCACCCGCGGTTCAGGCACACGCCGCCGAGTTTCGCGCCCTCGTCCACGAGCACGGTCTTGATGCCGTGGTCCGCGGCGTGGAGCGCGGCCGGGTACCCGCCGGGGCCTCCGCCGATCACGAGAAGCTGAGTTTCGCGCACGTCCGACATGAGTTCGCCTCGTGGTAAACGCAAACAGAGGGCGTGCGCCCTCTGCCTCGCATGTCGGAATTGTATGCGGCGCGCCGCGCGGCGAAACGGCGCTCAATCGCCCTCGTAGCCGAAGAACCCGCGAACGGTGGTGATGAGACCGAAGATGAACAAGATCGGCGGGTAGAAGTAGATGCGCCCCGCGGCGTAGCCGAGGCCGAACCACACGCCCGCGCCGATCATCATCAGAATCCCGGAGATGATTGCTGGCGAAATGGTGATGCCGGAGTAGCCCTCGCGCCCGCCCTCGCGCGCCTCGTACTTCGGCCCGCGCTTGCGCTTCGGCGGTTCTTCCGCGACCGCACCGGGAATCTTCGGCTCGCGCGGCGGTACGGGCGGCGGGTCGTAGCTCGGCGCGGGGCGCTGCACGGGCCGCGGTTCGTCCGGCGCGTCTTCGAGCGCCGCGAACGCTTTGTCCTCGTCGCTCAGTTCGGGCGCGCCGGGTGTCGGCACGGTGAGGGCGGCCCCGCACTTGGGGCACTTGGTGCGCTTCCCGGCGTGCTCGTCGCCCACACTGAACGACTTCCCGCACTCACAAGCAAAGGCGATGGACATGGAATACTCGGTTGGTGGGAACAGTTACGCGCCTTTGGGCGGCCCTTCGAACAGTCCCTTGAAGACCGCCACGAGGCCGATGACGAACAGGATCGGCGGGTAGATGAAGATGCGATCGGCGGCGAGGCCGACCACGAACCACACCACCGCGATCACCATCGCGAGCGCGCCGCCGGCCATCCCGCTGTTGAACACGCGGCCCTCAATCGAGCCGCCGGTGGCTTTGGTTTCGGCCACGGGTTGCGGATCGGCCTTCTGCCACGGCTTCGAATACGCATCGAACTGCGGGAGCGCGGCCGGCTGGGCCGCGGGGGCCGGTGCCACGGGCGCGGTGGTGCTCTGTCCGCACTTCGGGCACTCGACCGGTTGCCCGGCGTGCTCCGGTGCCGCCATCAGTTGCTGCCCGCACGAGCAGGCGAATTCGAGCGCCATAGGCGAACCTCTGTGGGAGCATTCGGGCACGTCATTTAACCAGACCGCACAGGGAATTCAACGGCCGACCGATTCCGAAATGCTGAAAAACAAGTGAAATGTGCGTACTCGAGCGCGAGTCCGCGTTCGGGCTGTTCAAACGCCACTACCGCGATTCGGCGTGCCAAGCCGTCGCGGCGAACGCGATTCGCTTTCTCGGACTACTGAGGGTGCCGCGTCGCGTTCGGACACGCGCACGAAAGCCCCTTCGGCAGGCGCGCGTTCGCGCCGCCGAACAAATAGTATACACGCGAACAAATCATGTCAACGGGGGACGCGGCGGCTCAGGTGTAGTTGCTGCCGCCCTTGCGGAAGTTCGGCAACCCGCGCTTCGGGGCCTTCGGCGCACCGTTGCTGCCGGTCGTTTCGTCCGGTTCCTCGGGCGCGAGGCCGTAGGGCGTTTGGTCTTCGTCGTCGTCCGCGTGGGCCGGTCGCGGTTTGGGCGCGTACTCCCCGCGCGATTGCATTTCGGGAATCGGCTCCGGGTCCGGTTCGCTGATCTCGAAGACCGGCTCCGGGTCCGGCGGGGCGGGCACGTCGAGCACCGCGGCGCACGCCGGGCACTTCGCGCGCTTCCCGGCGGCAGAGTCCGGCACCCGCAGCGCTTTGCCGCACGCGCAGTTCAACGTGATGGGCACGCGCCGCCTCCGGTTGGTTACTCGTCGTCGTCGAAGTTGCCCGTGACGCCCTGCACCGTGGTGCCGAGGCCGCCGACCGCGAGGAACCCGCCGAACACCATCGCGCGGATCGACCCGCGGCCCTCGTGGTTGAAGCCGTACACCGCGAGCGCGATGCCGCCGGCCACCAGCAACAGCCCGCCGATAATGTACAGCATCTTCCGACCGGTGTCGGCGTCGTTCCGCGCGCGCGGCGCGGCCGATCGTCGTAATCGTCGTCGTCGCGCGGGCGCTTCTTCTTTTTCTTGGGCTTCGGCTCGTCGTCGTCCGCCACCGCGAACGCCTTCTTCTTGGGCTTGGGGTCGTCGTCGTCGTCGTCCGCGGTCGCGACCGCGGCCTTCTTGGGCTTGGCTTTCGCCGGCGGATCGTCTTCGACCACTTCGAACTCCGGTTCCGCCACCGGCTTCGGAATGGGCACGAGCGCCTCGCACACGGGGCACTTGGCCTTCTTCCCCGCGTGAACGTCGGGCACGCGCAACGTCTTTCCGCAATCGCACGAAACGGTAATGGGCATGAAAGCACCTCGTGGGGTACGCGGTGTTATCGGCACGCCGGTGGGCTGAACGTAATTGAACCACGAAGTGACGCGCACGCAAGGCGAGTAGTTCGCGCGCGGTGTGAAGAGTGCGCGTGCGAAGCGAGCGCACGGGACGTCTGCCCCGTGCGCCCGACACGTAGCGCGAGTGGACACGCACTAACGCTTGGGCACCTTCTCAACCAGAACCGCCTTCGCTTTCTTGTGCGCCGCGGCGCGGGCCTCGTCGCTGCTGAAACCGAACTCCTCCATCTCGTACGCGTTCACCACCGGGCGACCGTTCGCGCGGCGGAACCGGCCCTTCGCGTAGTCGAATCCGAAGTCGGCCGGGTCGCGGTCGGTCAGCAACAGCGGCAGCCCGATTGCGCGATCAGCCACCACCGGGCGGCGGGACCGCGGGCGCGCGTCACCGTTCTGCGGCGGGGGCGGGATCACGAGTTGCGTTGTGTCGTCGAACAGCGGCGCGAACAGCTTTAGGTCGGCCGCTTCACCGAACTGCGCGACGGCCGCGAGCGCCGCCAACCGCGAGGCAACGGGCCGCTCGGCGTCGCCGGCGATGGCGCGCGCCACGGGCAACACGTCGGCCGCGCCGCTCGCGAGCGCCAGCTCGAACCCGTGGAACAGCGGCGACGGTTCGGCGCGCCGCGGGAGCCACGCCGCGAGCAACTTGGCGAACGCCTTCGCACTGCCCTCCGGGAGCGCCGCGGTCGCGTCGTACTTGTTGTCCGGCCCCGGCGCGATCTCTTTGCCTTGGAGCGCGAGCGGCAACCCGCGGGCATAAGTGACGCGCGCTTCCGAATCCGCGAGCGTGACGAAGGGCCTGTCGTGCGGCAGCGGCTTCTCGGTGCCGGGATAGGTGCCGAGGAACAGCAGGAACCCGGCTTCGTCGTGCGTGTTGCACGGCCACACATGAATGACAAAGAACACGCGCATGTTGAAGCTCACGCGCTCCGAGACGTCCGCGAGCGCGGCGTGATACTGCCGGGCGGCTTCTTCGGGTGAAGTTTCGGCCGCGTCGAGGCGCGCGACCCAATCGGAATGCTTCAGCAGGCGCGCGAACAGCGCGCGGCTCGCGGGGGTGTTCCCGGCGGTGGCCGCGAACCGCTTCCAGACCGGGTGCGCGCTCGGGGCGTCCGTCTTCGCGTCGAACGTGCGCACCAACTCCGCGAGCGCGTCTTTGCGCACCGCGACGAGCAGTTTCGCACACCGCGCGCGCACTTCGGGGTCGTCGGACTTCGCCCCGGCGCGGAGCGCGGGTTCCGCGGTCGCGCCCAGTTTTCGCAACTCCTTCTCGGCGGCGACGCGCTTGGCGAACTCCGCGCTCCCCAGTTGCTTCACCAACTCGACCGCGGGATCGGCCGCAGCGCCGCGCGGCGCGGGCGGCGGGTCCGAAGCCGGCGCGCCGGTCATCGCGAACCCGCCGCACACGGTCGCCAGCACAACCGCGCACGCGAGCGCACCAGCCCGCAGTTGCTCGAAGAGCATTCCTTTCAGCACCACGGCCGCCGCGGCGCTCGCGGGCGCGGTCGCGTGCGCCGCACCGCGAGCCAGCGCAGACGTGGCGCTGGCGAGCGCTGCCGGCACCGCCACCGGGCCGAGAGCGAAGGCGCGCCACCCGCGCGCGGAGAGGCGCTCGGCGAGCTTGCGCTTCGCGGCCGCGAGCCGACTGGAGAGCGTGCCTTCAGCGATGCCAAGTTCTTCGGCGGCGGCCTTGCGCGACCGCCCTTGCAGTTCGCAGAGCACCAGAGCTTCGCGCTGGTGCTCGGGAAGGCGCGCGAGTTCGGCGTCCACGAGCGCCGCGGCGTCCGCGTCGCGGGGTTCGTCCGGCGTCCGGGCCACGTCGGTTCGGGCCGCGCGGGTCTCGCGCTTCAGTCGCCGGTCGCGCATGAGACGAACCCCCCGCGCGGTGCGGACCGCGACACCGTACAGCCACCCCGCGACGTTCGCGCCGCGAACGGAGTGCGCTTTGCGCGCGAGAACGAGGAACGTGGCTTGGAACGCGTCGTCCGCGTCGGTGGCGTTCGAGAGCACCCGGCGACAGGCGGCGAGCACCATCGGCCCGTGCCGCCGCACCAGTTCGGCGAACGCCTCTTCGGAGCGCGCGTCGAGGAACGCGCGGAGCAACTGCGCGTCCGAATCCGGTGGCGACGGGGTGACGGCGCGAACGAGCGCGAGCGCGGCACGCGACATGAGGTTGGCCTCCGTGGGTTCACCCGGAGAGAGTGCGCGCCGGCGGGTCGGCGCGTCGCGCGAATTCTTCAAGTGTAGGCCGCTCGCTCCGCGAGCGGTCATTGGCCCACGCAATCACAAGGAACTGGAGCGCAGCGCGAATGGTCGCTCGCGGAGCGAGCGACCTACACTTGAGGTCAATTCCACCGGGCCACTTCCGCGAGCGCGCGCGACAGGAATTCGCTCACCTCGCCCGTGTCGGTGGCGTTCGGTTCGGCCGTCAGGTAGTGCCGTAAGTGGTCGATCGCGCGACCGGGCATTTCGGCTTTCATCAGGAGCACGCCCACGTCGCGCCGCTGCGTCGCGTCGCTCGGGAGCAGTTGTGCCAGCCGCAAGGTGACGCGCGCCGCGCGACTGTACGAACGGTCCGCAAGGTACGCGGTTTTCAGGTTCTGCAACATGCGCGCGACGATCGCCCCCGGCGGCGCAGCGGCGAGCGCTTCGGGCGTCGCCTCGAACGGCCGCCCGGTCACGGCCCCCACGAGCGCTTCGCACGCTTCGATGTCCAAGAACTGCCCCCCGTTGAACGGGTCGAACAGCACTTCGCCGGTGCCGTCCACGGCCTTCGCGATGAAGTGCCCCGGCAGCCCGACGCCCTCCACGCGCAACCCGGCGCGCGCCCCGACGGCCATCGCGAGCACGCTCAGCGTGATCGGCAGCCCCACTTGGCGGTCCAGCACTTTGTTCAGGTAGCTGTTGCGCGGGTCGTAGTAGTTCGCGGTGTTCCCGACGAACCCGCAGTCTTCGAAGAGGAACGTGCTGAGCGCTTCTGTGCGGGCTTCGAGCGAGCCGCGCAGCCGCGGGCGCAGTTGCGCCGCGAGCCGGTCGAGCTTCTTCGCGTACAGGCGCGGGTTCATCTGGCTGTAGGCGTCGCGCGCCAGCAACAGCCCCACGCGCGCGACATCGAGCGGCGCGAACGGGTTCTCGGCGAGCGCCGCGAGCGCGGAACGGAGCTTCATACCGGCATTCTACCAGCAAGAATCGAATCACACGCGGGTACGCTCAAATAGGATGTCCGTATCGGAGATGAACCATGACCACGCTTCGCGTGAAGACCGACTTGCGCTGCGGCGCGTGCGTTGCGAAGGTGCGGCCGGCGCTGGACGCCGCGCCCGACGTGACGCGGTGGGACGCCGATGTGAGCACGCCGGACAAAGTGCTCACGCTTGAAGGCGACGGGCTGACCGCGGAGCGCGTCGGCGCGCTGATCGGCGCAGCGGGGTATCGCGTACTCGGGGAAGTGCAACCGACCGCGCCGAGCGCGCCGGCACCGACCGAGAAGCCGACGAGTTACTACCCGCTACTGCTCGTGCTGCTGTACCTGCTCGCGGGCGTCGCGGCAATCGAACTGGCCGCGGGCCAGTTCAGCGGCATGCGCGCCATGAATCACTTCATGGCCGGGTTCTTCCTCGTGTTCTCGTTCTTCAAGTTGCTCGACGTGCGGGCCTTCGCCGACGCCTACCAGACCTACGACATCGTCGCCGCTAAGTGGCCGGTGTGGGGTTTGGTGTACCCGTTCGTGGAGTTGGGGCTTGGCCTCGCGTATTTGGCGCACGTGGTCCCGGTGGTTACGAACCTCGTCACGCTCGTGGTGATGGGCGTGAGCACGGTGGGCGTGTTGAAGGCGGTGTTGGCGAAGCGCAAGATTCGCTGCGCCTGTCTCGGCACGGTATGGAACCTGCCAATGTCGAAAATCACGCTGATCGAAGACGGGCTGATGCTGGCGATGGCCGGCGCGATGCTGGTGTTGCTACTGGTGTGATAGCGAGCCACGGGGGTTATCCCGTGGGCCTTCGGGAAACAAAAACACCACGGGGATAAACCCGTGGCTCGCTGTGAGCGAATGCGCAAAAAACCGCACGGTTGACTGTCAGCCTCTCCCTCTGACAGCCAACCGTGCAGTTTTTGTGGCTCTCGCCGAAATAGGTAATAGCGAGCGGCGTGCCAAAAGTGCCTCTCACTGCCCAAATTTGTCGCATCTGCTAGAAATCCTTGCGTTCCGCGCGTTCTGAGATTTTTCCCGCGTTCGGAGTGCGCGTCGAAGTTGCACGCTTCGTGCGCATCTGTGCCGCGCATTTGCGCAATCAGGCTCCAACGATGGGAAGTTTGCGGAATCCGTGCGGGGCTGGCGCTTCGCGGAGACGATACAACTCCCACAATCCACACAATCAGACGAGAGCCGCACATGCCTGCGACAATCGACGACACCTACGCCGAAGCGTTCCGCAGCATCTACGCGAGCGTTCTCATCACCGCCCGCGACCGGGTGTGGCTCGATCACGCCGTTCGCGCCGCCACCGGGAACGCCAGCAGCACGATTCTCTGCGACTGCGAAGCCGGACTCGACCGCTACGTTCCCGCGAGCGAAACGCCGGACGGTCGCCCCGGGGCCGTCGTGCAGTTCCACGTTCCGCGCTTCCACAAGGACCGCGAAGCGCGACTCGAGCGCGTGGTGCTCGTGCGAGTGTCGCAGAACGTGATGACGTGCCCCACCACCGCGGCGTTCAACGTGCTGGACGCGAGCGGAAGTTGGCACGCGAGCGCGGAACCGAAACCCGGCGGGAAGTGGCTCGCGATGGGCCGCAAGGTGAGCTACTTTGGCGACGGGCACCAGTTCACCGCGGAGCGGCACGGGCGGCGCGTGTGGGTGGTGCCGATCCTCAGCGGCGAGTTCGTGTGCGAGCGCCGCTGCGGCTTCGCCGACGGGCTGATGGGTGGCAACCTGTGGTTCTTCGGCGCGACGCCCGACGCCGCTCTCGAAGCCGCGACACTCGCCGCCGCCGCCGCGAGCGAAGTGCCCGGCGTGATCCTACCATTCCCCGGGGGCGTCGCGGGGAGCGGCAGCAAGGCGGGCAGCAAGTACAAGTTCAGCATCGCAAGCACATTCGCGGAGTACTGCCCGACGCTGAAGGGAAAAGAAGGTGTGGTGTCGCGGTTACCGGATGGCGTGACGAGCGTGCAGGAGATTATCATCAACGGTGCGGACCTGCCGACCATCGTGAAGGCGACGCAGGCCGCAATCGCCGCGAGCCGCGACGTGCCGGACCTGCTGACGATCTCCGCGGGCAACTACGGCGGCCGGCTGGGGAAGAGCTTCGTGTACTTGCACCCCGCGAACCAACCACTGTAATGGGGTGTCCAACCCTCGTCCGACCGCGTCGAACACCAAAACCACTGGTGCCCTATGCCTATCTTCACCTACAAGCAGGACATGGAGTTATGTACTCCACTTGACCCCTTCGATGATCTTGTGGACTGGCTCGAAGGTGCTCGAAGCCAAGATCACTTAATCGCAATTCTGAAGGGATCACGCCAACTCACTTCAGACGAGGCCGCAGATCGCGCAAGGCGTGGATCCTTCTTCGCTGGGAGTGCTGTCGATTTCATCGACTCCGCACGAAACGCACGGCCACAAGCTGCGTTTCTCCCGTGTTACTACGCCATTCTGAACCTCTCGAAGCTTATGCTCGCGTGCTCAGACGACAGTAGTTCCGTCGATGGGGCACTTTATCACGGTGCCGCATATCCTGTGGCACAAAAGAACAGCCAGTTCCTGTTTACAGAAATTGTGAACATCCATCCAGACGGTGTCTTTGCGAAGCTGTACCGATTGTTATCGGGGCGATCCGTTCCTCTCCGCAAGCGAGATGGGAAGAAGCGGCCGCGTGCGCTACAGATTCGGAATGTCTATGATCGCCTCTTCGGTGTCGGGGCTGAATACAGTCGTTGCTCTGGAGCGGCCCCAACCAAGTTCGCTTGTGTCACAAAAGTCGCCAAGCGCCAACCGACAAAGGAGCACAACGGGCAAGCCCGTTGGTCGGCAAAGATAACTACCTTCAGCAACGAGCCGTTTTCGGCGACACAGGT
>Ga0169931_10000404_pt1 | contig 70409 bp, 66 predicted proteins | sample Kivu_15m_20L_FD_129675 | JGI IMG/M metagenome (GOLD analysis project Ga0169931, IMG submission 129675) | Freshwater microbial communities from Lake Kivu, Western Province, Rwanda to study Microbial Dark Matter (Phase II) - Kivu_15m_20L... | ecosystem: Environmental > Aquatic > Freshwater > Lake... | reverse complement strand
CGATGACGAAAGAAGACGTGTTGGCGCACGTTGCCCCGACTCTTGCGAAGTGGCAGATGCCAGATGACGTGGTATTTATCGACGAAGTGCCAAAGACAAGTGTCGGAAAGTTCTCAAAGAAGACATTGCGCGAACGTTTCGAAAACCACAAGTTGCCCACCGACCAATGACCGACACCGTGTCTTCTCAGTAGAATAAGAAAATGTTTGGCCGCCCGTCAGCCTTAGTGTGCCTCGTGCTCTCGTTATTGGTGACCTTGACAGTCGCAACGAGGGACATTCCTGAAGCACTTGCAGCTGGATACGTATGTCCGGCAACGGCTGACAGCACGACTCCGACCAGCATCGGCGGCACTAGTTATTGCTTCAATACCTATTCGACTTCGGGCACATATGTGTGGTCACACCCGTCGCCTGGCACTTCGGTATCCGTTCAGTTGCTCATTGTCGGTGGCGGTGGCGCAGGTGGAAGTGGTTATGGCCACGAAGAGCCGACGTGACATTAGCAAGGTCTGACCTAATCCCGACCATTTCTGTCGGGATTAATCCGTTGACAATGAGACGAAAATCGTTTTAGTGTCTCAGTGTGGCGTTGTTCACAGATGACCGGCCAACAGACGAATCACTTGACGTGTCGCTCGATGTCGTCACGGAGTCGCCAATCGACTCCATTGTTCTTGCTGCACGAATGTCGGTGCGTCGTTGGGGCTGGGACAAAGTCACCATGGACGACATCTGCGCAGAAGCAGGCGTCTCGCGTGCAACGTTGTATCGGTTGTTCCCCGGTGGCCGCGATGTTCTCTTTGATGCCATGCGAGATGTTCGTCGCCGAGAGTTCTTCGGGAAATTGCGCTCGAGAGTCGAGGGTGCTGAGACATTTGAAGACTTCATCGTCACTGCAATCACAGTCGCATCAGTCGAACTTCGGGACGACACCGAACTGGCCACGATGATCGCCACAGCACCAGGGGAGACGCTTGGCCACCTCACGATCAGCGACGTTCCTCACATCGTGAGCTCGGCCACTTCATTCCTAGCGCCACTTGCTGAGCGATTCGTGAGTCGCGACGAAGCCGAACAGATGCTCGAAGTCATCTCGCGACTTGTCATCTCTGTCTTTCTTGCGCCATCAAACCATTTCAACTTCACGGATGAGGCGAGTGTACGCAAATTCGTCCGCAGCTACATCCCTCAATCACTACTCACCAACTAGTCCAAAACACAATCTCTTCATCAACGGAGGAACCATGAGCATCACCGAAAACACCAACAAGGACATGATCGGTCGTGACGACATCAACGATGTCGAAGCGATTCTTTCAATCACCAATCACGATGTCGACGCCGTCAGTCACATCGTGAAGAACAACGCCGACTCGCTCTTCACTTGGGATTACTCCCTGGCACGGCCCCAATTGCGAAAGTTGTATGAGAAGGCAAAGACCGGACAATGGAATGGAACCACGGACCTTCCGTGGGACACTGAAGTCGACAACGAAAAGCAGATCGCATACGACCAGCAGATGCTCGGCGCCGGGCTTGACCCGACGCTCTACTCAGAGACGCCGCTCGCCAAATGGGGCGACAAGGAGTGGATTGAGTTCGGAATCGAGGGTCGTCGCTGGCAGCTGTCCCAATTCCTTCACGGTGAACAAGGCGCATTGCTGTGCACCGCCAAGATCACTGAGACCGTTCCGTGGTACGACGCCAAGTTGTACGCGAGCACGCAAGTGGTGGATGAAGCTCGTCACGTCGAGGTTTTTGCTCGCTACTTGGAAGAGAAGATGGGCGGCGAGTACCAGATCAATGCGCACCTGCGTTTGTTGCTGGACGACATCATCAATGACAGCCGTTGGGACATGACATATCTCGGTATGCAGATCATGGTTGAAGGTCTCGCACTCGCAGCCTTTGGTTTCTTGCACCAGCTCACAAACGAGCCACTGCTTCGTCAGCTGCTTCGCTATGTCATGAGCGACGAAGCACGTCACGTGGCGTTCGGCGTTTTGAGCCTTCAAGAGGCGTACACGCAGATGTCTGATGCCGAAATCAAAGAACGTCAAGAGTTCGCTTTTGAGGCGAGCGTGCGCATGCGCGATCGATTCCTTCAGCAGGAAGTGTGGGACCGCATGGGCATCGACACCCGCGTCATGGCACCCCTCATCCTTCATGACCCGCAGCGTCAGTTGTTCCAGCAGATGTTGTTCTCCAAGATTGTGCCGAACTGCAAGAAATTGGGTCTTCTCGACCGCAATGACAAGTGGTTGCGCCGTCGCTTCGAGGAACTCGGCGTCATCCAGTTCGAAGACTGGGTGGACACTGGCGAGGAGTACGCGAACTTCGAACTCGGCAAAGACATCGACCCAGCCGCTCACGCCTGATCAACCGCCCTTGCTCAATCGAGCAGGGGCTGGTCAGCCGAAGTCACTACCATTCACAGGGTCATGGCTCTTTTTGGCGACGTCCTCACCGCGATGATCACTCCATTTCGGAGTGATGGTTCGCTGAATATCGAAGAAGCTGTGCGCCTTGCGCGTTGGCTGCAGGACAACGGCAATGACGGTCTCGTCGTGTCGGGAACAACAGGCGAGTCATCAACGTTGACCGATGACGAAAAGTTGACACTTTGGGAAGCGGTGGCGGCTGCAGTCACTATTCCTGTTGTCGCCGGAACTGGCTCGAATGACACAGCTCATTCAGTGCATCTCACGAGACAAGTGACGAAGCTTGGTGTGGCAGGAATTCTCGCAGTTGGTCCGTATTACAACAGGCCGTCACAGTCGGGAATCGCAGCGCACCTTCGTGCGATGGCCGACGCCACCACCTTGCCCGTCGTTGTGTACGACATTCCGGTGCGCACTGGTCGCAAGATCTCAACAGCAACCCTGCTTGACCTGGCGCACAACGTCAAGAACATTCGTGCTGTGAAAGATGCAGCAGGTAACCCAGCTGAGACGGCGAATCTCATGGCAAAAGCTCCATCTGGTTTCGAGCTCTACAGCGGTGATGACGGTTTGACGTTGGCTTTCCTCGCTTACGGCGGCACTGGTGTCATCGGAGTGGCGACACACTGGTCTGGCAGGGATCACAAGGAGATGATCACCGCGTTCAAGGCTGGCGATGTGCAGCGAGCTCGTCTGGTGAATGACCGCCTGTTGGAGAGTTACGCATTCGAGACCGGCGACGAAGCGCCGAATCCGATTCCGACGAAGGCGATGATGACACTTCTCGGATTTGATGTTGGCGATGCCCGCCTGCCGATGGGTCCGGCACCAGAGTTCGTTCATGAGAGGGCTGCAAGCGTGTTGGCGAATTTGAATGCCGCACGTGCCGCAGCCAAGTAACAGCAACATGTCCAATTCGCGACCATCGGTTCGCTTCTACTTCTTGGGTGGCTTGGGGGAGATCGGTCGCAACTGCTTGGTTGTCGAACAAAGCGATGAGCTGTTGCTCATCGACTGCGGGTTGATGTTCCCGTCACCTGACATGCACGGCATCGACCTGGTGCTGCCAGATTTCACTTTCCTGCGCGAGAATGCCGATCGCATTGTCGGTTGTGTGGCTACGCATGGTCATGAAGATCATGTTGGAGCACTTCAATTTCTCTTACGGGAAATGTCGTTTCCGATTTACGGATCCGAAGTGACCTTGGGTCTGGCGGCACATCGCATCGAAGAGGCAGGGCTGCTCAATCGCACTTCGCTCATCACGGTTGCCGACGGTGAACGGCGACTGATTGGTTCATTCGAGGTCGAATTCTTGCCCGTCACGCACAGCGTGCCCCATGCGCACGCGATTGTGTTGCACACGTCGCAAGGAGTCGTCGTTCACTCGGGAGACTTCAAGATCGATCTCACGCCCGTTGATGATCGTCGTACAGACCTTGCACGCTTGGGGGCGATCGCGTCGAACAATGGCGTGCGTTTGCTTCTCGCCGACAGCACCAATGCTGAAGAGCGCGGCCATGCGCCAAGCGAGCGCGAGGTCGGGGCGGTGCTTAGGCAAGTGATCGCTGAGCAACGCGGACGGCGCATCATCACTGCAAGTTTTGCGAGCCACATTCATCGTGCGCAACAACTCATCGAAGCAGCCGTTGACAACGGACGAGTTGTCGCAACTCTTGGCCGATCGATGCAGAAGAACGTGCGCCTCGCGATCGACCTAGGGCTCATGAACGTGCCACGCAGCTCGATTATCGACCTCGAGGAGGTGGCAGATCGTGATCCGGCCGATGTATTGATACTTGCGACAGGTTCCCAAGGCGAGCCGATGTCCGCACTCGCGTTGTTGGCACGCGGTGACAACAAGTGGGTGAAGTTGGGAGACAACGACACTGTCATTCTCTCGAGCACTCCGATTCCTGGCAATGAGATGAATGTGAGTCGAGTGATCGATGGCTTGCTACGCGCAGGTGCCCGTGTCGTGCACAGCGGAATCGCAGATGTTCACGCAACTGGTCACGCGCAGGCCGAAGACTTGAAGACGTATCTCTCGATCGTTCAACCGGAGTGGTACGTACCAATTCATGGTGAATACCGCCATCTAGTGGCCAACGCAGAGCTCGGTGTGACGATGGGCGTTCCTCGTCGTCAGGTGCTCGTCGTCAGTGACGGCGACGTACTGGAACTAAGCGATGATGGTCTTGATTTTGCCGGACGAGTGCCTGCCGCTCATTTGTATGTCGACGGCATCGTGGGCGATGTGGGTCAGGGCGTCTTGCGCGACCGTCGTATGTTGGCAGAAGAAGGTGTGGTCGTCGTCATCGTTACCGTTGATGAAGAGACCAATGAAGTTCTCACTGGCCCCGAAATCATCACGCGTGGTTGGGTGTATGCACCTGAAGCAGATGATTTGCTCGACGAAGCCTGTGAACATGTGGCACAAGCGGTTGAACGCGCGCTTCGCGAGGGAACACGCGACATTGAAACCTTGGAGCGCGAGGTACGTCGAGCGGCCGGTCGATTTGTGAATGACCGAACCAAGCGCCGCCCAATGATTGTGCCCGTGGTGATGTCGGCGTAAGCCGACACACGGGAACACGGTGATGTCGGCGTAAGCCGACAATCCACCGACGACCCCACACCCCATTGGTACGGTGAACACATGGTCGAAAAGGGCTCTTCTTCGTCGCGCACCTCGAAACCACGGTCCTCATCCAAGGGTCGTGGTGGCAAGTCTGCGGTCAAGACGCCTCCGTCGGGAACCCCTCGCGCAAAGCCCACTCTGTACGACGAGGACGGTGACTCGTTGGCACGAAAAGCCATGCGCGGCCGCGAGGTTGAGTTCTGGGGAATCGGATGCATCGCGCTGGGCCTTCTTCTTTTGCTCTCCATTTACATAGGCGTGGCCGGCCCGGTGGGTCGCGGAATCGAAACATCGTCTGGTTGGTTGCTCGGCCTTGGTCGTTTCGTGCTGCCGCTAGTTGCTCTCGGAATCGGTATTGCGATGGTGCGCCATCGCAGCATCGAACATCGCGCCCGCCTCACTTTCGGTTGGATGCTCATCGTGGTGGCCTTGCTTGGTCTGCTGCACGTCATCAATGGTGCCGACAAGATCGTTGCTGACGTCGATGCGATGTCGCAGGCGGGCGGTTGGGTCGGTGCACTTCTTGCAGAGCCGCTTCGTTCCACCATCAGTTGGCCAGGTGCTCTCGTCGTGTTGTTTGCAGTGGCCGTCGGCGGAGTACTACTTGTCACCGACACGACAGTCCCTGAGCTCATCGCACTCATCAAGTTGAAACTTGCTCCTGCATCAGAAGCGGCAATGTCGGGTGCACGCACGTTGGTGTCCGAGCGTGGTGGTCGCGATCTTGACCATCTCGTCGAAGTGCCGGGGGAACACGTTCCCGGTGAACCGATGCCCTCATCGCCTCATCGCCCCTCAACACCAATTTTTGATGCAGGCGAAGATCCCGAGCTGGTCGCCACGAAGAAGCCAAGAGCCCCGCGTAAAGAGCCAATCAAGGAAGCAGATGAGCCCGCGCAACCACAATTTCATCAGCCCGCTCCTGCGTCATCGGCCAAGAAGTCCACACCGGCACCTTTGCCACTCGGTCCCGCCGTGCGCAACAGTGATTGGTCTTTGCCACTGACTGAACTGTTGTCTCGTACTGAAGCACACGAAGTCAACAAAGTGCGTGTCGCCGAACGTGGTCGACTTTTGGAAGAGTCCTTGTCCTCACACGGTGTCGACACACGACTAGTTGGAATGACGGTCGGTCCCACCGTTACCCGATTCGAGCTCGAGTTGGGTAACGGCGTCAAAGTGTCGAAGGTGACCAGCCTCGATCGCGACATCGCGTACGCGATGGCGGCCACAGATGTACGCATTCTGGCTCCCATTCCTGGCAAGTCCGCGATTGGTGTCGAAGTGCCAAATGAATCTCGTCAACTGGTGTCGCTTGGCGACCTCATCACCTCGCCCGAAGCTCGTGCCGCAGTTAATCCTCTCGATGTTGCAATCGGGAAAGACATCGCGGGTCGCGCCGTGTTCTTGAATCTTGCGACCACACCTCACTTGCTTATTGCTGGTGCCACCGGTGCAGGTAAGTCGAGCGGTTTGAACAGCATCATCACATCGCTTCTCATGCGCACCACTCCCGATCAGGTGCGGCTCATCCTTATCGACCCGAAGCAAGTCGAGATGGGCCAATACGCGCGTCTGCCGCATCTCCTCACCGCTCCAGTCACGAACCCGAAGAAAGCTGCGAATGCGCTCAGCTGGGCAGTCAAGGAAATGGAACGTCGTTACGACTTGCTGGTGGAAGTGGGCTTCCGTGACATTGCGGGTTACAACGCTGCCTATGACCGTGGCGAGATGGAGCCGCAATCCGAGGACGACAAAACCTATGAGCGCCTGCCGTACATCGTGGTCGTGGTCGATGAGTTGAACGACCTCATGATGGTGGCGGCGCGTGACGTCGAAGAATGCATCACGCGAATTGCTCAGAAAGCGCGTGCCGTCGGCATTCACCTCATCGTTGCCACCCAGCGACCAAGCGTCAATGTCATCACTGGTGTCATCAAGGCGAATATTCCTGCACGAATGGCATTTGCGGTCAGCAGCCTCACGGACAGCCGAGTCATTCTCGATCGCCCGGGCGCCGAGAAGCTCGTGGGTCAAGGCGACATGTTGTTGCTGCCCGGTAACAGCAACGTGGCGCAGCGTATTCAAGGTTCGTGGGTTGGCGAAGATGAAGTGCGCAAGGTGGTGTCGCACTGGCGTCGGCAGTCACCAGAGGTGGTGTACATCAGCGGTGTCGAAGGGGAAGAGTCCGGGGGAGGTCTCGGTTCTTTCGGAGGTGGCGCCGGCGATGACGACGACCTACTGATGCAAGCCATCGAAATTGTGGTGCGTGGTGGCGTTGGGTCAACGTCGTTGTTACAGCGCAAGTTGAAGGTCGGGTTTGCTCGTGCGGGCCGCCTCATGGACCTTCTCGAAGAGCGCGGAGTCGTCGGGCCAAGTGAGGGTTCGAAGGCGCGTACAGTGCTGATGTCCGTAGAAGAACTCGACGCACTTCAAGGCGGCTAGTTCTTCAATCAACACGTCGATTGGAGGCGAGCACCGATGTCCGCCCACTCATTCACTGAACTTGCGCGAGGGCTTCGCTTTCCCGAAGGTCCCGTAGCGATGCCTGATGGCAGTGTCATCGTCACTGAGATGTTCGCCCATCGCCTCACTCGCGTGCAGACAGACGGCACCACGCACACTGTCGCTGAAATGCAGGGTGGTCCGAACGGATTAGCGGTTGGGCCCGACGGTCATCTGTACTTGTGCAACAACGGGAATGCGTTCACGCCAATTGAGTTCGGCGACATGCTGCTTCCTGGTGATGTGGATATGGATCGCTACATCGGTGGGCGCATACAGAAGGTCGACATCAATACGGGAAATGTCATCGATCTCTACACCGAATGTGATGGGGTGGCGCTGCGGGCTCCAAATGACCTTGTGTTCGATTCACACGGAGGGTTTTGGTTCACCGATCACGGCCTGCGCTCTCACGATCGAGCAGATCGAACCGCTATCTATTACGCCAAGGCCGACGGGTCGCTCATTCGGCAAGTGGTGGCACCAGTTGATTCGCCGAACGGAATTGGTCTCTCCCCAGATGGTTCGACGTTGTACTGGGCTGAGACTCACACTGGGCGTGTCTTCCAACGAACAATCTCGTCACCAGGTGAGTTGGCACCAGCTTCGATGATTGATCCGTCGGTGGTGTTGTGCGGACTTCCAGGTTTGCAGCTACTCGACTCGCTTGCTGTTGATGGTGAAGGCAATGTTTGTGTTGCGACACTCGTGAACGGTGGCGTGACAGTCATCGCACCCGAGGGACACGTGCGCGAATTCGTCGCCACGGACGACAGATTGACCACGAACATTTGCTTCGGGGGTGCCGATCTGCGAACTGCGTACATCACGCTGTCCTCAACGGGTCGACTGGTGTCCATGACGTGGCCGTACAACGGGCTTGCTCTTAACCACTAATCAAAGTTTCCTCCACCGATAGGCTCATCAACCGTGGGTGAGCGGTTCTATGTCGAGACACTCGGCTGTCCCAAGAACCAAGTTGACTCTGAGAAGCTCATTGGCCGTCTGATGTCTGATGGACTTTCGCCCACAGATGACCCATCAAAAGCGGACCTAGTCGTGGTGAACACATGCGCATTCGTCGAAGATGCGCGACGCGAAAGCATCGACACATTGCTGGCGCTTCACGATCAGCGCAAGAAGTCATCGCGTTTGGTTGTCACGGGCTGCATGGCCGAGCGCTACGGCGAAGAATTAGCCGAGGCACTTCCAGAAGCAGACCAGATTGCTGGTTTCGGAACACCGATAGCACTTGGCAAGAAACCCTTGTCAGTGTCGGCACAAGTTCCGTCGTTTGACCTGCTGAATCTTCCGCGACCAAAGTCGATTGCGCCCTGGGCATACGTGAAAATCGCAGAGGGTTGTGACCGCACGTGCGGTTTCTGTGCGATTCCATCGTTCCGCGGACCGCAACGCAGTCGCGATGTGAAATCAATTCTTGACGAAGTCGATGCGCTCTCAGTGCGGGAAGTTGTGTTGGTCGCTCAAGACCTCGCAAGTTATGGAAAAGACCGCCCTGAGGAATTGGGTGCCGGTTCCATTGTTCCGCTTGTGAGACAAGTTTCTGCTCGTGTCGACCGCACTCGACTGTTGTACCTGTATCCGAGCGACCTCAGCGACGAGCTCATCGACGTGATCATTGACTCTGGCGTGCCGTATTTCGATTTGTCGCTGCAGCATGTGAGCAAAGTCCACTTGCGTCGAATGCGTCGTTGGGGGGACGGCGACCGATTCCTGGAACGCATCGAACGCATCCGTACCCTCGAACCACAGGCGGCATTTCGCAGCAACTTCATCGTTGGTTATCCGGGAGAAACCGAAGATGACCACGATCAGTTGCTGAAGTTTGTGGAAGCAGCGCAACTTGATTGGTGTGGTTTCTTTGCATATAGCCCTGAAGAGGGAACTCACGCCGCCACTTTGGGGGACCAAGTCGACACTGCACTAGTAGCCGAGCGTTTGGCGGAGTTGCGAGAGCTGCAAGATGACATCACTGCCAAACGACGAGATGATCTACTCGACTGCACAGTAACGGTGCTGGTTGACGAGCCGGGAGTCGCGCGGTCACACCGCGAGGCCCCCGAGATTGATGGTGTTGTTCAAGTGTCCGAGAATCTCGTGGTGGGAGAGTTCTACCGAGTGGACATCGAACAGGTTTTCGGGCCAGATCTGATTGCGCGTGAGGGCTCGGAAGTTCTGTGCACACCGGCGGGAGTTGCAAAGTGAAGCGCACCGTCGACGAAACCGCAATTGCCACATGGGCAAACGCCGTCACAGTCGCGCGAATTCTCGTGTCTCCGTTGTTGTTCGCGATCATTCCTGCGGACACCAATGGTTCGTGGGTGGCGTTGTCGATGTGGGTGGTGCTCTGTGTGAGCGATGGGTTCGACGGATACCTCGCACGGCGCCACGGCACCACAAACAGTGGTGCGTTCCTTGATCCACTTGCCGACAAAGTTCTCGTGCTTGGCGCCATGTTCACGCTGGTCAGCCGTGGCGTGTTCGGACTCCTGCCCGTCGTCATTATCGCCACGCGGGAAGTCATCGTGAGCGTGTATCGAGTGGTCGCAGGCGCACGTGGTGTCAGTGTCCCGGCAAGTCGAACAGCAAAAGTGAAGACCTTTAGTCAACAGATGGCTGTGGGCTTCGCCCTCGTACCGCCCACCGTCGACGATGCGACATGGACGTGGACAATCTTCCTGTGGATCGCAGTCGGTTTGACTGTGCTCAGCGGGTTGCAATACGCCGCTCGGGCCTTCGGTATCGGAAAGAAGCACTGACGTCATGCGTTGTGACGTCGTGGCAATTGGCACCGAGTTGTTGCTTGGGCAAATTGTCGACACCAATTCGTCCTGGATAGGCGAGCAACTGGCTGCAGCCGGAATCGATTCGTTGGTTCAGGTGAAGGTGGGTGACAACTTGGGACGCATGGTCTCGATGCTGCGCGATCGACTTGCCGACGCCGATGCGGTGGTCGTCTGCGGGGGCCTTGGTCCGACTCACGATGACCTCACTCGCGAGGCAATCGCCGAGATCATGGGTGTCGAGTTGGAAGAGGACGAAGAGGTTGCTGAACGCATTCTCAACATGTTCTCGGCCCGTGGTCGGCGAATGCCCGCCAACAACATGAAGCAAGCGTTGGTTCCGAAGGGCGCTTCCGTCATTGCGCAGACTCGCGGCACAGCACCTGGTCTCATCTGTCCCGTGGGAAACAAGGTGCTGTACGCAGTGCCGGGTGTTCCGCATGAAATGCAGGACATGTTGACCCGCGCCATCATTCCAGACCTCCTTGCACGTTCCGGCTCGTCATCCATCATCGTCAGTCGAGTGTTGCGCACCTGGGGCGAGAGCGAGTCGGGTCTCAACGAGCGCTTGCAAGGCATCATCGATGAGCTCGACGGTGTCGGCAATCCGACGCTGGCGTTTCTTGCCAGCGGTTGGGAAGGCATCAAGGTGAGGCTCACAGCGAAGGCGTCAACGAAAGACGATGCCCGCGCACTTATTGCGCAATGGGAACAGGAGATTCGCACAGCAGTGTCTGATGTCATTTTTGGAACCGACGACCAAACCATGGAATCAGTGGTGCTCGACCTACTTGAGGCACGAGGTTGGACCTTGGGTGTTGCAGAGTCCGTCACGGGTGGTCTTGTCTCGGGTCGTCTGACGTCGGTTGCCGGATCCTCTGCGGTCTTTCGTGGTGGAATCGTGTCGTATGCAAGCGCCGTGAAGCACGACCTGCTCGACGTTCCGGTTGGTCCTGTCGTGTCTCACGATGCGGCTGAATCGATGGCGAGAGGTGTGCGCACAGTATTGGGCAGCGACGTGGGGTTGGCTCTCACGGGAGTGGCCGGACCTGCCGAGCAAGATGGTCAACCAGTTGGCACGCTCTTTGTGAGCGTGGCGTTACCTGATGGTTCATCACACACGCATAACTTGAGACTTCCCGGTCAACGAGACCAAATGAGGCAATTGAGCGTGATTTCGGCGCTCGATGTGTTGCGCCGAGCTCTCACGGCGTGAGGTTCGTTTACGAAGTCAGCGTTTGATGCTGATCATGGTGATCAGCGGCCGCGTGACGATTCGAAAGTCGAGAGTGTCAAGCTTCGTCGTGAACGTGTCGATGACGGTGAAGCCGATGGGAATCGCCTGACCTGCAGCTGACACCAGAGGAACAACGGCTTCCGGAAACGTTCCACCCGAGCTGAACATCTCGGCATAGCGATCATCTGACGCCTGCTGGATACTACGAAGTGCTCGCTTCACTGCCGGGCGAGTGCGCGCCGCATTGTATGTCTCCAGTCTGAACCGACGCCAGTTGATTCGCTCTGGTGCAACAGCAAGTTGATAAATCTGCGCAGTGGCATCTGGTAAGTCATTTGCCGCAATTCCTGATGTCGTGATGGCACCTGTATCTGCTGCAGCGTTGGTGAGAAGTGTCTTCATTGCGTCAATGAGCAGTTCTTCTTTGACGTCATATTGCGTGTACACGGCTCCGCTTGTGAGGTGTGCTCGACGAGCAATGCGAGAGACGGTGGTCTGCTCGAAGCCGGCACGCCCCATTACCTCAGCTGTTGCATTGATGAGCGCGTCGCGAAGTGGGTCGCCTGTCGTGGCCGCCACGAATGGAGTCACCTCGAGTGTCGGCCGAGTATTACGAATGTCGACTGGCGTCCGCAGCGCTTGGGAGTAGATGGGGACAATTAGGGACCATGCGTCTGGGCGTTGATTGACGAAACTGAAAAGGCCCATACCAAGCAACACTGATAACGCGGTGAGCCTGCGCACACGCTCGTCGTGAGGCGTCGATTCATCGAGCCCATTTGCGGCAAACCATTTCGGCATCCAGTCGCTCATCTCTTCGTTCAATACATCGTGACGATGAGCAACGGCAAGGCATTCAAGGCCTGCGGCAATCGTTGGACTCGGCTTCACAAGCTTCTTGACGACATTGGTCATCGACTCAGAATCGCCAGTCATCATCGATTCAAGGCCATCAGAGAGAAGTGAGAGCGTTGGCTCGGCGAGTCGATTGGTCCAGAGTCCGACGGCGATCTCGGCTGCGCTTTCGTATCGGCCGTACATCGCTCCGCTCGTGAGGTTCACGCGACGGGCTACGGAGCGAAGCACAATTCGATCAATGCCGACGTCACAGACTTCAACGAGAGCGGCATCAAGAATTCGATTGTCGTTATCGACGGATGCTTGTGATCGTCGCCGGGGGTTGAGCGGCACGCAGAAAGGGTAGCCCGATAGCATCAAGAGTCAGCGAAAGATGCCCCTGTAGCTCAGTTGGATAGAGCAACGGACTTCTAATCCGTTTGTCGCAGGTTCGATTCCTGCCGGGGGCGCATACTGGCCCAGTGACGCACGTGTCACCGCAAATCGTGGAACTGACAGCCCGAAGGCCTAACCTTGCAAGTCGTGAAATACGTGAAGGGTGACACCGTCATCTACCCTCAGCATGGTGCCTGCATCGTGGTCGGAACCAAGCAGGTAACTGCGTTCGGAACCCGTCAGGAATATCTCATTCTGAAGACCGTTATCAATGAGATGACCCTTCAAGTACCGACGGCGAAAGCTGATCAAGTCGGCGTGCGCCCGCCAGTTTCTGCAAACGAACTGGAAGACCTCGTGTCTGTGCTTTCCAAAGCTGACCCACGCGTGCCATCGAACTGGTCGCGTCGTTTCAAGAACCATCAAGAGAAGCTGAAGAGTGGCGACGTGTACCAGGTTGCAGAGGTCGTCCGTAACCTCGCGGCGCGCAATCGCGATGCATCGTTGTCGGCCGCTGAGCGCACCATGTACGAGCGTGCACGAATCAACCTCATTTCTGAAATTGCTCCTGCTCTCAAAGTTTCAAACGAAGAGGCCGAGAAGTTCTTGAATGACGCGCTTGAAAAAGGCGTGCTGAAGCCCGCCAAGGTGGCCAAGAAAAAGGCCGAGGCTGCACCTAAGAAAGCAGTCGACGAAGACGACGACGACTTCTGACCCAGGTTCAAATGGCACGAGTGGCGTACTGCGGACTTGGTGTCATGGGTGCACCCATGGCTCGCCATTTGGCGCAAGCCGGTCACGAAGTGCGAGTGAACAATCGCACGCCTTCAAAGATGCACGATCTGGCATCAATTGCACAGGTCATTCCGTGTTCTTCACCACAAGAGGCAGCCAGCGGAGCAGACATCGTCATGGTGTGTGTAGGTAACGACGACGATGTTCGATCAGTTGTGTTTGGCGAACAAGGTGTTGTACACGGGTTGTCGCGCGGATCAGTGGTGGTTGATCACACCACGACGAGCGCAGATCTTTCTCGTGAGGTGTCACGCCAGCTAGCTGACATCGGTGTTGGCTTCGTCGATGCGCCAGTTAGCGGAGGGCAGGCCGGAGCCGAAAACGGAACTCTCACTGTGATGTGCGGTTCAGACAATCCAGGTGCTTTTGACAAAGTTGCTCCTGTCATCGACGCCTACGCAAGAAGTTGTGTGCTGCTTGGGTCGGTGGGCTCGGGTCAACTCGCCAAGATGGTGAATCAAATTTGCATCGCTGGCGTTCTTGAAGGGCTTGCTGAAGGACTCAACTTTGCAGTCGCCGCCGGACTCGATGCCCATGCAGTCGTTGATGTCATTTCCAAAGGCGCCGCGCAGAGTTGGCAGATGGAAAATCGCGGTCACACCATGATTGACGGCAAGTTCGACTTCGGGTTCGCTGTTGAGTGGATGAAGAAAGATCTCGGTTATGCGCTCTTGGAGGCTCAGCGCATCGGGGCGCCGGTGCCGCTCGCCGCAGAGGTGTTGAACTTCTATGAGGAACTGATGAACACTGGCGATTCACGCAGCGACACCAGCAGCCTCATTCGGCGCTATCGGCGTTGATCACCTTCCGCTGGCAGCGGTGGCGAATGCATCGAGCAAGGTGTCAAGTTCGTCGTCGGTGATGACGAGCGGCGGACAGAAAGTGTTTGCATCGTTGATGGCGCGCGTGATGGCTCCCAACTCGAGCATGCGATCGCGAATCGCCATGGCGTCCTGATCTGGGCGAAGCGCGGCTGCCCACACTGCACCGCAGCCGCGAACTCCAGCAATGGTGCCGTCAGCGGCCAGAGCGGACAACGCAGTTTCGATGCGTTGACCAATATGTTGGACGCGTCCGAGCAAGCCCTCGTTTTGTAGTGCCTCGATGTTGGCATGCGCCGCCGCGCACGCAACTGCATGTCCGCTGTATGTGTATCCGTGACGCAGGATGAACGTAGGGTCAGACTCAAGTGGCGCACACACACTTCGCGCGAGCACGACTCCACCAAGGGGTACGTAGCCAGATGTGACTGCTTTGGCGAAGGTGATCATGTCTGGGGTGACATCGAAGTATTGCGAACCAAACCACGTACCAAGACGTCCGAACCCTGTGATCACCTCGTCAAAGATGAGATATGCACCGTGCTGATCACACAAGCGACGCAGTTCTCGTAAGTATCCATCTGTCGGTGGAAATACGCCACCAGCACCTTGCACGGGCTCTGCAACGACGGCCGCAATACGTCCCGCGTTCTTGCTCATGAGCACCGACATAGCCTCGGCATCATCGGCATCTACTTGCACGACATGTTCGAGCAGTTGCCCATATCCAGCTTTGTTAGGAGCAATACCTTGGGCACTTGTGCCGCCGTAGTTTGTTCCGTGGTACCCGCGCATTCGAGAGATGATCAAGGTCTTTTCTGGGTGCCCAGCCTGTACATGAGCGAGTCGTGCGAGCTTCATCGCCGTGTCGATGCTCTCTGAGCCAGAGCCGCAGAGAAACACTCGTGCGTTGTCGATGGGGGAGAGTGCTGCAATACGTTCGGTGAGAGCATCAGCGACATCTGTGGTGAACGGATCGAATGCCGAGTACGCCTCGATGGTTGACATTTGGCGAGCAACTGCATCGGCCATGTCGTTACGTCCGTGACCGATTGCGCAGTACCAAAGACTCGCCATACCGTCGACCAACTCGCGACCGTCAGATGTCCACACCTTGGCTCCTTTGCCACGCGCAATCGTGAGAAATGACTCGCGAGCAGGCCTGGCAAAGGGATGAAGAAAACGACCGACCATGGTGGGAAACCTAATCGGGTTGCCATTTGCGTTGCCGATTGGTAGAAAATGGGAATGATTCTCAATATTGTCATGCACGCAGAAAAGAGCCACGCCGGGAAAGCAAGGGTCACAGTCGCTGCTGTGATCGCGACGGTCCTGCTCGGGGCATGTTCGTCGTCGCAATCCGTACCGTCAACGACTTCATCTGCACCCACAACGACTTCCGATGACATTCCGCAAGTCGTCGTGACGCACGAGGTGCTTGGCTCAATTGTGCGCGAAGTAGCCGGTGATGCTGTCGAAGTGGAAGTCATCATTCCGAACGGGAAAGACCCACACGACTACGAACCGAGCGCACGAGACATTGCGACGATGAATTCGGCCGACATAGTGGTTGCCAATGGCGAGAATTTCGAGCCAGCGTTCAAGGACATCCTGAAAGGTCTTGTCTCTGATGGGAAGTCAGTGTTCTTTGCAACGGAGCATGTGACCCTGCGTCAAGGTTCCCATGACCATGACCATGACCATGACCATGAACAGGCCGAAGACGATCAACATTCTGATGAGGAAGATCACAGCGATGAGAAAGTCGATGAGCACGGCGAATATGACCCGCACTTTTTCACCGACCCAGCGACTGTCAGCCAGTTGGTGCCGGCTCTCGCACGAGCACTCGCGGATGTAACAGGTGTGTCCCTAGTTGCTCGCGTTGCAGATGCGATTAGTGCATTCACGGCGATCGATCTAGCGGTACGCGAGAAGTTCAATGACCTCCCAACAGGTGCATGCAAAATCGTGACCGGACACGAGAGTCTGGGGTACCTCGCTGATCGATATGACTGTGAAGTCATTGGAGTGGTGATTCCGAGCCTCTCTGGGTTGGCAGAGGCAACTGCCCAAGACTTTGCAGAACTTGTCGCTGCGATGAAGGCCGAGAACGTCACCGCACTCTTTGTTGACGAAGGCACATCCACAAAGGTGTCTGATCGCATAGCAGCAGAGACTGGTGCAAGAGTCTCTGCTCTACCTTCGCATTCGGTGCCGTCGTCTGGTCGCTACGGGGACTATGTGCTCTCGATTGCTGGCGCAATCGTCGCTGGGCTCAGTACTTCTTGATCGATTATTTCCTGGCTCCGTTCCTCGACAACGAGTTCATGCGACTGGCTTTGCTTGCGGGCCTCGTCACAGCAGTTATCTGTGCTGTCGCCGGAACATTCATCGTGCTCCGTGGTCTGGCATTCATCGGAGATGCACTCGCCCATGGGGTCTTGCCAGGTATTGCCGCCGCAACACTGCTCGGAGTGTCGACGATTGTCGGTGCGGCAGTTGGAGCAGCAGTTCTTGTGGGGGGAGTTGGTCTCATCACGAGGCGAACCCGACTGTCTTCAGACACCGCAATTGGCCTGTTATTTGTGGGCATGCTTGCGCTCGGAGTGATCATGACCTCTCGTTCTGCATCCTTCGCGGGCGACTTGACCCGCATTTTGTTCGGTGAATTGTTGGGAGTGAACGCAGGCCAGTTGATGTGGATGATCATTGCAACCTTGGTCGTCGGCGGTGTCACTCACGTGTGTAGGCGTCCGTTCATGTTGTTGTGCATCAGTCGCGACCTCGCCAGAGCGAATGGCTTCAACGCTTCGCTTTTCGAAGCGTTGATGATGTCAGTCATAGGCGTTGCCATCTTGGCATCATTCCAGTCAGTGGGCACTTTGCTCGTCTTTGGTCTTCTGATCGCACCACCTTCGACGGCAGCTCTCGTCACTCGGCGGCTTCACACGATGATCATTGTCGCGAGCATCTCCGGAGCTCTAGCGACATACGTCGGACTTCTCATCAGTTTCCATCATGATCTCGCTGCAGGAGCGAGCGTGGTGGTGAGCGCCACGGCAATTTTTGTCCTGGTGTTTACTGCCGCCACTGTTCGACATCGACGAATGTCGGATAGTCATCCGGCGGTGTCGCACACAGGAGGGCATCACCATGCACACTGATGTAATTGTGGCCGACCATCTGTCGGTGGGTTATGGGTCTTCGGTTGTCGTTGAGGATGTGAGTCTCCGACTTGCACCGGGCACACTCGCGGCTCTCATGGGGTCGAACGGCTCGGGAAAGAGCACCATCTTGAAAACGCTCGTCGGGCTTATTCCGCCTGTGCACGGCGAGGTGACGATATTCGGTGATGTTCCCGGACGTCATCCGGCGCGTACTGCATACGTGCCACAGCACTCTGCAACAAGCGAGACGTTGCCACTTCGAGCACGGGATGTGGTCGCCATGGGTCGATACGCCCACCTCGGTCTGCTGTCACGGTTCACACGCCACGATCGAGAAGTAGTTGATGCAGCGATGTCGACAATGGGTGTCACGATGTTTGCTGACAAACCACTTCAATCGTTGTCAGGCGGACAGTGCCAACGGGTACACCTTGCACAGGCAATAGCCCACGATGCAGACGTGTGGTTCCTTGATGAGCCAACTGCAGGTCTTGATGCAGAAGGTCGCGACACAGTGACGTCGTGTGTGGCTGCTGCTCGTGAGCGCGGCGCTTGTGTGGTGGTATCGACGCATGACATTGACGAGGCACGCGAGGCGGACGTCGTGCTGCTCGTGGCCAAGGAAGTCATCGCGCAGGGCGCTCCGCGTGAGGTCCTCACAGATGCCAATCTGCGCCGTATGTACGGCTTCACCGGCCAGCACTAGCCATCCGCAGGTCTTGGCGATGGCGGTGGAACTAGGCTGACGAGCGCATGAAGGGGCTCATTCTCTCGGGTGGTGCGGGTACGCGGCTTCGCCCCATCACCCACACCAGGGCCAAACAGTTGGTACCAATTGCCAACAAACCCATTCTCTTCTACGGCATTGAGGCCATGGCCGAGGCAGGGATTCGCGAGATCGGAATCATCGTGGGGGACACCCGCGACGAGATCATCGCCGCTGTCGGTGACGGGTCACAGTTCGGCGTGAAGGTGACCTACATACCTCAGGATGCGCCGCTTGGGCTTGCTCATTGCGTGCTGATCGCCCGCGATTTTCTGAAAGACGACGACTTCGTCATGTATCTCGGCGACAACATGCTCGAGCAGAACCTCACGCAGTTCGTGTCAGGGTTTCAGAGCAAGCGAACATCATCGAACCCCCCAAGCGCGCAGATTCTGTTGTGTGAAGTGGAAGATGCTTCGCATTTCGGTGTGGCGGTGGTGAACAAAGACGGACACGTCACAGATCTTGAGGAGAAACCGAAGAAGCCACGCTCGAACCTTGCACTCGTGGGTGTGTATCTCTTCGATAAGTCGATTCATGTCGCTGTGTCATCCATCAAGCCATCTGCACGTGGTGAGCTGGAAATCACCGATGCCATCCAGTGGCTGGTCGACAACAAGCACGTCGTTCATCACGAAGTGCTTGAGGGTTGGTGGATTGACACCGGCAAGAAGGATCCATTGCTTGAGTGCAATCGTCTGGTTCTCGACGTCATTGAGGCAGACATCAACGGAACGGTCGATGACGCATCGCGAGTCGAAGGTCGCGTGCGCATCATGGACGGCGCCAAGATCGAGAATTCACGAGTGCGCGGGCCCGTCGTGATTGGCCGTAACGCTGTGATTGTGAACAGCTACATCGGTCCCTACACATCAGTGGGGGATGACTGCACCATCGCCGACACGGACATCGAGCATTCGGTGGTGTTGTCGCGCAGCAGTATTTCGGGCGCCGGTCGTCTTGTCGACTCACTGATTGGATACGACGTTGCGGTGAAGCGAACGGAAGCCCTGCCGAAGGCACATCGCCTCATGCTGGGTGACGACTCCATCGTCGAAATTGGCTGACCCCAGGTCGAAGAACACAGAATTACACGAGTCGAGGAGCATCAACGTGGCACAGATCGAGAAGTCCGACATCATCGAAGGTGTCTATGTCGTGACTCCAGATATCCACGGTGATGCACGCGGATTCTTTGTCGAGACCTATCGACGCGAGTGGTTTCCAAAGGGTCGTGAGATGATTCAGGGAAACCGTGGCGATCGTCAAGCAGGAGCAGTCGTCGGGTTGCACTATCACTTGCACCAGGCTGACTATTGGTACGTACCTTTTGGGTCCTGCCGAGTGGTTCTTCACGACCTACGTGAAGGTTCGGCAAGCGACGGTCGTACGCAAGTGATTGACCTTGGTGCGCGCGCCGACGGTACGCATGATCACCGTGGTGTGTACATTCCGCCCGGAGTTGCTCACGGTTTTTCGGCATTGTCGAACATGACCATCACATATCTCGTCGACGGGTACTACAACCCGAAAGATGAACTGGGCGTGGCGTGGGATGACCCCGCCATTGGTGCCGATTGGGGAGTGAAAGATCCCGTCCTTTCGGCACGAGACCAAGCCAACCCGTCACGGGCGGCCATCGCGCCTGAGTTGCGACCCCACGTTTCATTGAGGACATGACATGAAGTACTTCGTCACCGGTGCAGCCGGTTTCATCGGTTCCAACTATGTGCGCCACGTTCTTGCTACCACCGACCATGAGGTCACCGTCTACGACGCGCTGACGTACGCGGGCAACCTGTCGACAATGAAGGACATGTCAGATGATTCGCGGTTCTCCTTTGTGCAGGGGAACATTTGTGATCCGGCAGCGGTGGAAGCTGCAATGAAAGGCCATGACGTCGTTGTTCATTTCGCTGCAGAGAGCCATGTTGACCGCTCGATTTCAGGTTCTGACGATTTCATTCTCACGAACTGTTACGGCACAAACGTCATTGTCGACACAGCCCGACGACTTGAGATGCAACGCGTACTTCACATCGGAACGGACGAGGTGTACGGGTCTGTGGAAGTGGGCTCTTCGCTTGAGACTGATCCGCTCGAACCCCGCTCGCCGTACTCTGCTTCAAAGGCCGGGTCAGACCTCATCGCATTGTCGTACTACTCCACGCACAAGACGCCAGTTGTTGTGACTCGTTGCACCAACAACTTCGGTCCGTATCAATACCCAGAGAAGGCCATTCCGCTGTTTGTCACGAACCTCATGGACGGCGGGAAGATCCCTTTGTATGGAGATGGTCTGAACGAGCGCGATTGGTTGTTCGTTGATGACCACTGCACCGGTATTCAGTTGGTACTTGAGAAGGGCAACCTCGGCGAGATCTACAACATCGGTGCCGGCAACGAGACCGCTAATCGGGTGCTTGTCGACAAGATTCTTGACGTCATGGGTAAAGACGAGTCCAGCGTGCAGTATGTGGAAGACCGTAAAGGCCACGACCGTCGCTACTCGGTGAACATCGACAAGATCACGAAGTTGGGTTGGAAGAAGAAGCGTTCTCTTGATGACGCTTTGCTTGAGACGGTGAAGTGGTATCAGGACAATCGTTGGTGGTGGGAACCGCTCAAGAAGGCCAAGTAGGTCGCAATCTATGACGCGACTTCTGGTCACTGGTGCCGCCGGACAATTGGGCACCGAGCTCGTTGCCGTTGCGAGTTCACGTGGTGTCGGGTGCGTCGGTGTCACCCACGCAGATGTCGACATTGCCGATGCCCAAGCGGTGATGCACGCGGTCGACAGAATTCGTCCGACCCACATCATCCACGCAGCAGCATGGACAGCGGTCGACAACTGCGAAGCAGACCCTGACAAGGCGCTTGCAGTCAACGGGCAAGGCACTGCGAACGTCGTGGCTGCCGCACGACAGGTGGGGGCGAGAGTCACGTACATCTCGACGGACTACGTGTTCGACGGCACAAAAGTTCGGCCGTACATCGAGACCGATCCCACCAATCCGGTGTCGTCGTATGGTCGAAGCAAGTTGGTAGGCGAGCAAGCACTGACATCGGACGATGCCGTCGTGCGTATCTCTTGGGTATGTGGTTATGCCGGAGGCAACATGGTGAAGACCATCCTGCGAATTGCTGAAAACCAAGATGTGTTGTCGTTTGTTGACGATCAACGTGGCCATCCCACATTCGCAGACGATGCCGCAGCGCGAATTGTCGACCTCGCGCTTGCAAACGTGACTGGAATTTGGCACGTCACCAATCAGGGAGAGGTCTCGTGGTTCGAGTTTGCGCGTGAAGTGCTCATCGCTGCAGGACTTGATCCTGAGCGTGTGCGACCCATCTTGACTGCCGACCTTCAGCCACCGCGCCCTGCCCCACGCCCTGTGAATTCGGTGTTGCAGAACAAGGCCATGGCAGACGCGGGTTGGACAATGTTGGACGATTTTCGTGTGCCATTGAAGCGCCTCGTTGATCGACTGTTGTCAGACTCGAAGAACTAGTGACACAACCAAGAGCGATGGAGCAGGTATGGAAGTAGGACTCGCAATTCCGCAGATGGCGCGGGGACTAGACCGAAGCCGAGTTCTCGGATGGTGCCATGCTGCCGACAACGGACCTTTTTCGAGTATCTCTGCAGGAGAGCGCATCACGTTTCGAAATCTTGAAGGAATCACCTTGTGCGCTGCAGCTGCGGTCGCCACAGAGCGTGCGCGAGTGATGACCAATGTCATCGTGTTGCCGTGGCATCAGCCTTCATTGATTGCCAAAGAACTCGCGACAATCGACGTGATGTCAGGTGGCCGTCTTGACGTTGCGGTGGGTGTTGGCGGAAGGTGGCAGGACTATGCAGCCCTTGCATCGCCGTTTGACAATCGCCATCAGCGACTCGACGACGCAGTTGCCGAAGTGAAAAGGCTGTGGGCCGGGGGCGCTGCTGCCGATGGGGAATCGGTGGGGCCCGATCCAGTGCAGCCGGGCGGACCCCGGTTCTACGGATCAGCTATGGGCCCGAAGTCAATGGCACGCGTGGCGAAGTGGGCACATGGGGTGAGTGGGTTCACTCTCATGGCCGATGTGTCAGAAGCCAAGCGCCAGTTTGCAGCTGCGGAATCGGCGTGGATGAGCGCGGGACGTACCGACAAACCTCGACACATGACCGGAACATTCGTGTCGCTTGGAAAAGATGCGCGCGAGGTGCTTCGTCAATTCGCGTACGAATATCTTGAAGTGTTCTCGCCAGACTTTGCCAAACAACTCAGCGAGTCGATGCGTATTCATGACAAGGCATCCCTTCGTGACTTGCTTGTTGAGATGAAAGAAATTGGCTGTGATGAGTTCGTGGTGGTGCCCGCCACATCCGATCCGGCGATGGCCAATGAAGTTGCAGAAGTAGTAGCGGAGGTTTTGTGATGGCAGCACGGCGGCCGACGGCCTTGGTCACTGGCGCAAGCAGAGGCGTGGGTAAAGGCATCGCACTTGCACTTGCAGCGAATGGATACGACTTGGTGATCACGGCTCGAACCGTCACGGAGGGTTCCGGAAGTAGTCCTGAAACGGGAGGGCCGCTCGAGGGCAGTCTTGAGCGCACGCAGCGCGAAGCACGAGAACTAGGTGCTGAGTGTCGGTGTGTTGTGATGGATCTTCTCGACCTCGATGCTCTGGAGACCGTGGCACGTGATGCCCTTGCCGAAACCGATGGTCGCCTCGATGTGCTTGTCAACAACGCCATCTTTGCTGGTCCGGGTAACGATCGTTTGTTCGGTGAAGTCGACCGACGCGACATCATCAATCGCGTCACCGGCAACCTGACGGCACAGCTTCTCTTTACTCAGACGATTCTCAATGCGATGTTGCAACAAGACCTGATCGCTAATTTGCGTGGAACCATTGTGAACATCACATCGGGGGCAGGTCAACACACGCCGCCAGCACCCGTGGGCAAAGGCGGATGGCCGCTCACGTACGCCGCTACCAAAGCTGGTTTTCATCGTATGGCGGACATGCTGGCACTTGAATATGGCGCGGTGGGCATACGCACCTGCAACATCAACCCAGGGTTCATCGCAACCGAACGGGTGCTCGCGTCAGAGACACTGAAGTTCGTCGCAGAACAGGGTGCACCGCCCTCTGTCGTCGGTGACGCCGTCGTGCGGTTCTTGAACGACCCTTCTCTCAAAAATGGCGTCTACTTGCAAGCCCAATAGGAATTGCGGGTTACTAGACCCGGGGCAATTCAAGCCTGTACTACCTTGAGGACAACAACTTGGAGGTTTCACATGCGTAAGACGGCGTTGGTTGGTGTGATTGTGGTGGCAACTCTCGGAGTGGCCTCGTCCTCGGTTGGGGCATCTACGCCTGCGGTCACGGTGCCCGCGCCGGCTGACTTGGTGATTGATGCTGACTGGACACCGATTCTCGGAGACATTGCGGACATGAACTCCGTGAACTGCCGAGACGGTGCGACGACGCACAAGTCGGTGAAGGATCTTGAGGCTGCGTTGAGTTCGAACCCTGTGAGATTGCTCAATGTGGTCAGTCTTGAGTGCAAGCCGACATTGGCGGTTGAAGGAAAGGTTGTGACCCTGACAGGTACGGCCAAGAGCGATTCGCTCGGATTCTCAGACGGCGTTTTCAATCTAAAGTGCAGTTTTCGCTCCAACCTTTCTGTCACGGTCAGCATTGATGCTGGGCTCAAAGTGCCGACATTGATTGCCATGAAGAACCTGGTGTCGTCTCAGTTGCCGGTGGCCTGTTCGTTCACGGCAACGTCCGCTGCAAAGGGAGCGTCACTCAGTGGCACGATCGAGGGCCTTGCGAATGTTGGTACTGCGGCTTCGAAACAGTGTGCAGCGACCACAGTTGCATGCGTGCCGTTCAGCCTCGATTCAGTGAATGTCATCATCACTGACACCACAGGTTCGCTCGATGGTCTGGTTGGCTCTGGCACCTACTCGTACGCCGATACGTTCCAGCTGACTGACATCACGGGCATGGTGGACAAGTTCACCGCCACGAAGAAGGCGCTCGGACTTGGAATTCGAAACAGGCCTCAGGCTGTGGCAGACACCGCAGCGATGAAGTTGACCTTCGCTGAAGGCTCAGGCAAGTCGACGATTCTGCGTCCCGCGCCGCTGAAGGCTGGGGGACAGGGCATCGTAACGGCAGGTGAGGGAGTGCATGTCGTGACTGTCGCTGGTGCGAAGTGTTCAGTGACGTTGGCTAATGGTGCGAAGAAGTCGACAGTCACAACTACAGCTGGCGCTGATGGGGTGGCCGTCATCGACTATTCGGCAACGAAACTCAAGGCTGCTGCAAAGAGGATTGGCGCGGTGAAGCGCGGACGAACACTACCGAGCGTCACCGTGAGCGCTGCTTGTTCGTCTGGCACCACGGTGATTCCGGCCGTCAGCGAAAAGGTGCAACTCGCTATCTGATTCCGAGAATGTCTCGGGTTTCATCGTGAGTGGCGACAGTGTTGCCACTTTTGAGAATTGCTTCGACAGCTTCAGCGACCAATTCGGCGTTCGTTACGTGGCGTTCGCCTTCGTAGTCCTCCAAGCCGACACGTAGATGACCGCCACGTGCGAGTACCTCGTCAGCAAAACCTGACTGCACAAGGTCACCGCCCAATACCGCGCACGCCCAGGGCAACTTCGAGTCAGCGAGGAGATCGAGATACAGGTCGAGTGCTTCTGGTGACGGCGGGTGCCCGAAGGGTTGGCGGTCGGTGCCGAAGTACAACTTCACGAGGGCTCCCGGCGCCAACTGACCTGAACGTGCGTAGGAAGCCACGATGCGTACATACCCGGGTTCGAAACAAGAGATGCTGGGCGCAAGTTGAAGGTCACGACATCTGCTGTTGATTGTTGCGATGTCTCGAGGTGAATATCCGTAGAGAATTCCCGAGCCTGGTGCACCGTGATCGGTCGGTCGCCACAACAAAGTGGACCCGGGGTCGAGCAGAGCCATGTCGATCAGACCTAGCTCCGCGAGGTGCTCGTGGTGTTCCCACATTTTCACGCCGTCGGCGAGGTGGTACGCATTCGCGGTCGGATACATGAGTGCTCGCGGGAACTTGCGTTGAAGTTCAGCGAACACCTCGGCACTGAGACGTGCCATTGACAGCGGTTCTTTGTCGGGAAACGCTCGAAACTCGTCGTGGTGATGGAAGATCGACGCACCGAGGGCAAGACATTCGAGGCCGTCGTTGATCAACTCGTCAATGCTGACTGGAACACGAGGTTGTTGTTCTTTTCGCGTTGGTCCGTTGACCGCGACCTCGATGATGACCGGTCGCGACATGATCAGCGTGGGTTCGGGTGATGGCAGGCAACGAAGTGTCCTGCTGCGACCTCACGAAGCTCGGGCTCTTGTTGTGCGCACAGGTCAGTGGCAGCAGGGCACCGCGTACGAAAGCGGCAACCAGATGGAGGATTCATCGGTGACGGAGGTTCGCCTTCGATTGTTGCTTTCGCTCGACCACGTCGTGGGTCGGGTACCGGCACCGAGCCGATGAGCGCCTTGGCGTAGTGGTGTGCAGGGTTCGCATAAAGGGCATCTGGGGGCGCCACCTCGCACACCTTGCCCAAGTACATGACAAGTACTCGCGTCGACACCTGCTTCACAACTGATAGGTCGTGAGAGATAAAGATCATCGTGAGACCGAAACGATCTTTCATGTCCTGTAGCAAGTTCAGAATTTGTGCCTGAATTGACACGTCGAGTGCCGATACCGGTTCATCGCAGATGAGCAGCTCTGGGTCGAGCGCAATAGAGCGGGCGATGCTGATGCGTTGGCACTGGCCGCCAGAAAATTCCCACGGACGGCGGTCACGCACGACGGCTGGGTCGAGGCCAACAGCCGTGAGAAGTTCATTGACCTTCTTTTCGCGCTCTGCATCGTCACCACGGCCCCACACTTTGAGAGGTTCGTCAACAATGTTTCTCACTTGAAGTCGTGGGTCGAGTGATGAGATCGGGTCTTGGAAGATCATCTGCATACGCGGTCGCACTGCTCGCAATGCCGAGTCGTCGAGCGAAGTGAGTTCATCTCCACCGAGCCGCACCGAGCCGCTCGTTGGACGAGGCAGTTGCAAAATTGCTTTGCCAAGCGTCGACTTGCCACAACCAGATTCGCCGACGATGGCAAGAGTCTCGCCGCGCAGCACATCGAAGCTCACGCCCGCTACAGCACTCACGACAGTCCTGCGACCTGCTTTGTAGTTCATGACGAGGTCGTTCACCTCAAGAACTTTGTCGCCATCTTGGCGCATGTGCGCCTTGCCGGTGCCTGCCATCAGCGACCTCCTCCGATGGGGAAGAAGCAGCGGTACTGATGACCGTTGCCCATGTCGACAAGTGGTGGCTGCTCGGTGCGGCACTTGTCGGTGGCGTACTGACAGCGAGGTGCAAAAGCACAGCCCGGTTCGGGCTGGGTGGGGTCGGGCAGACGACCAGCAATCACGGGAATCTTCTGACCACTAGGAAGGTCCATGCGCGGAATCGACTTCAGAAGCGCCTCGGTGTAGGGCATCTTCATGTTGGCGAACAATTCCGCTGTCGGTGCAGCTTCAACGACCTGTCCCGCATACATCACAAGGATGCGATCGGTGTGGCCAGCAACAACTCCGAGGTCATGAGTGACCAGCACCATGGACATGTTCGACTCTGCTCGTAATTCATCAAGAAGCTCGAGCACTTGTGCTTGAACAGTCACGTCGAGAGCGGTGGTGGGTTCATCGGCGAAGAGCAATTCGGGTGTGCAGGCAACTGCGATTGCAATCATGACGCGTTGGCGCATGCCACCTGAGAGCTGCGCGGGGTACTTGCGTAGCGCAGCGTACGGATCAGGGATGCGCACGCGTTCGAGCAGTTCTACAGCACGAGACTTTGCCTGCTCCTTCGACATGCCGAGGCGAACTGTGAGACCTTCCATGATCTGAGAACCGATGCGGCGTACAGGGTTGAGCGAAGTCATCGGGTCTTGAAAGATCATCGCCATTCCGGTGCCCCAATGCGTACGCAGCTCATCGCGCGTCAGAGTGGAGAGATCGTGACCAGCGAATTCGACACTTCCGGTGCGGGTGGCATTCTGGGTGAGAAGACCCATGATGCCGCGCGACAACACTGTCTTTCCTGAGCCCGACTCGCCGACAACACCGATGCTCTCGCCGAGGCGAATGGACACAGACACGCCACGGACCGCTTGAATATTTCCGCGCGAGGAACTGAAACTGACGTGGAGATCATCGACCACCAATATGTTGTCGCTCATATGCGCGACTCCCTTTGGTCAAGTGATTGGCGGATGATGTCGCCCACCTTGTTTGTCGAGATGACGGTAAGCGCAATGACGACAATTGGTGCGAGCACTAGGTACGGACGAACCTCAAGTTCGGTTCGATACAGAGCAAGCATCGAACCCCAACTGACTCCACCAGGAATTCCGGCTCCGAGAAGTGCGAGCGATCCTTCGGCAACGATGACAACGCCGATTGCGAGGAAAGCAACTGCAAGCATCGACGGAACGACATTCGGAATGATTCGTTGGAAGAGGACGGATCGATTGGTTGCCCCGAGGCTTCTCGACGCGGTGACGAAGTCACGATTGACCCATTGCATCGCCGATGCTCGAGCGATGCGCCCCAGTTGAGGAATCACCACAAGCGCCAAAGAACCCATCAGTACCACCGCACTCGAGAAACTGCTCCGGCCGCCATCGGCGGCATCGGGTGCGAGCACTGCCATGAATGCGAGCGCCAAGACCAAGAGGGGAATCGAGAGAATGACGTTGAAGATGAGCACAACTATGCGATCGACGAATCCTTTACGAAATGCAGCAAAGATTCCGATGACGCCACCTAAAGCACCACCGATGCCGACGGAAAACACCGCAACAAACATCGAGATCCGGGCGCCATTTGCAAGTAACGAGAGAATGTCGTAGCCGTCAGGAGTGGTGCCGAGCATGTGGCACCCATGGGGGGTTCCGGCCCCAAACGAGCCCTCTTCTGATGTGGTGTCCTCACCGCTAGATGCCTCGTCCAAGGTGGTGTCGTCAGTTGTGGTGTCATCGGTGACGTCGGCGTAGGTCTCAGTTGGGGTGTCCTCGTCGAGAGTGGTGTCATCGGTGACGTCGGCATAGGTCTCGGTAGTGATGTCTTCCTCGAGAATGGTGTCGTCTGTGATCTCAGCATCAACTGCCGTGTCAGACGTCGTCTCATCTTCAAATAACACCTCCTCCGGCTCGATGATCGATGACTCGATACCGAAGCAACCCCTCAGCGTTGGGCCCATGCCGAGGGCGTTCAGGAACGGTTGCTTTGGGTCGTGAAAGGGAAGAAATGGTGCAAACAATGCAAGGAAGATCACCAAAGCAAGCCACGCGAAGGCGAGCTTCCCCCCGAGAGTCTTAGCGCGCAGCACGAGTTCCCCTAGTTCGTGGGTCGACGATGTTGATGAGTGCGTCGACGATCGTGTTGAACACGATGTAGAAGACCGCTATCACTGCGACAATGGTTTGCAGTGCCCCGTACTCCTTGGTGAAGATGCTTCGTTGTAGCAAGGTTCCGAGTCCGGGAATGACGAAAATAATTTCAATGACAAGTGCGCCACCGATGAGGGCGCTCATGCTGAGTGCAGCAGAAGTCATAATGGGCGTAATCGAAGGTCGAATGACGTGACGGAAGAGAATTCGGCGAGGCCGCAGACCCTTTGATGCAGCGAGTGTGATGTAGTCCTCGCGCAGCGTTGCCAGCACCTCAGAGCGCATGAGGTTTGTATAGGAGGTGAGCGGGGCGATGGCGAGTGCGATGACCGGAAGCAACATTGATTGAAAGTGACCACCGATGCTGTCGGAGATGTAGACATATCCGGCGGGTGGGACAAGATTGAGTTTCACGCCAACAAGAATTGCCAAGATGATGCCAGTGCCGAAGTTCGGGATCGAGGACAATGAGAACAACGTGGCACGTGTATATGCATCGGTGCGTGAGTTGGCGCGGTAAGCGGTGTACAAACCCAGCGGCACTCCGATTCCGAGCGCGACGAGTTGGACATAGACCATGAGAAGCAAAGAGACGGGGATGACTTCTCCAAGTTGGGTGCCGATTGAACCGGATGTGAGGAGAAAGTCCCCGAAATCGCCCCGAACAAAACCCGACAGCCAATCCCAATAGGCACTCAAGAGCCCCTTGTCCAAACCGAGTGCGCGACTGATCTCGGTTCGTTGCTGTTCTGATGCAAAGGGAGCAATGAAGTCGATGGCCGATCCGGGAATTTGTCGCATCAGCCACGAGAGGAAGAACGTGGCGAGTACGACCACAACTGCGCCAAGCCCCAGCTTTCGTAAGAACGACATAACGACTTTCACATGAACCCCAACGAAAAACTACTTCGTTTCATGTGATGTTGACCAACAGACGAAAAAGAAAAGGGCGGCGACTCCTCTGGAGTCGCCGCCCTTTTGCTAAGGAGCAGTGGTTACTTCGACAACCAAATATTGGTCATCTTGATACCCCAGTTCGAGGCCTTCTTGGCTTGTCCGCCCTTCAGCAACTGAAGTTCACCCATGCCATTGACCTGGTTTCCACCGGCCATGAAGTAAAAGAGTGACCAGGTTGGAATGCTGAGAGCATTTTCTTGCCAGATCTTCATTGCTGCTTGGTAGTCCTTTGCGGCGTTTGCAGCCTTCGGATTTGCCAATGCCTTTTCGTACAGCAAGTCAAGATCGGTGAATTTGTGCTTCGACACGCTCAGAAGGTTGAGTGGTTGGCCCAAGGCCTTGAAGGTTGCAGCAGCCCTCGGGGAAGAGGAGATGTTGCCCTTCAAGAACAATTGGTTGAAGCTCATTCCCGGACCTTCGAGCACCTGGAATGGTTGGAACGCGTGAGCGTTTCCGAAGTACTGCAGGATAATCGTGTTGGTCGGAATTGCGCGCAAGTTCAACTTGATGCGGTTGTTGGAATTCGTAGCCAGCATCGTGGCAATGAATTCCATGTTCTTCTGCGAATCCAAGTTGGTGTCGTGCGGTGCACCGAATTCAAGTGTGGTCTTACCGATGGCGGCGAGGCACTTATCGAGCGATGCATTTCCGGCCACCTTGTCAAATGTGAGCATTCCGGCCTTGGTGTAACCAGGGGTCACTGAACCAAGAACAGTGTCGTTGGCCTTCAACACTCCATTTCCGCGAGCCTTCACGTAGGAGGCGCGGTCGAACAATTGAATAACGGCCTTACGGCAATCCAAGCTTGAGAATGAGTTGGCTGCGCCTGTGACGAGCTTTTCTGATGTGTTCAAGAAGATCTGCGGGAAGTACTCCGCCTTGCTCTGAACGAGCTTCATCTTCTTGTTCTTTGCCATACGAGACAACGTCTTGTACTGCGTCGTGTCGATTTCTGCCGTGAACCATGCAACGTCGTAGTCGCCAGTCTTCAAGCCGTTGACGCGCTGAACACCTTCAGACACCACCTTGATGATGACCTTGTCGAGGTATGGCAACTGCACACCGTTCTTGTCTTTGCGCCAGTAGTTGGGGTTGCGCACCAAAACAATTTCAGTCTTGTCGGAGTTAATCGACTCCATCATGAATGGGCCGGTTCCGTCGAACCAGTTCTTGCAGCCCTTTGCAGAACCTTGGTCTGCGACCTTTTGGCTGAGCCACGCGGTTGACCGAATGCGCTGGCGACCTGAGCCATACAGCGACTCACCGATGTCACCAATCGGAAGGTCGAAGGTGATGTCGACGGTGAGGTCGTCAATCTTGCGTGCGCCGGTCCAGTTTCCATTTGCGATGACTGCGAGGTCGCCTGCACCGGTGACGCCAGCAACTCGGCCACGCCATGCTGTGATGTTGAGAATCACGTTGTCGGCGTTCAATGGGGTGCCGTCGGAGAACTTGATGTTCGGGCGAATCTTCACGCGCCAGGTGCGGTAGTCAACCTTGCCTGTGTCAAGGCTGGCGATGGCTGATGCCGACTCTGCAAGATAAGGCACGGTCTTGCCATCAACGCGCTGTTCGAACAACGTCTCTTGTGCCTGGTGAACCGAAATTTCCGAAGCGTTCGAGTTGGTCTGGTTCAGACAAAATCCAACGGGAGCGTCCTTGGTGGCAACCACCAAAGTTCCGCCCTTTACGGGTGTGGTAGCAGCTGACAGTGAGCTGTTTGCTGCCAGCGGAACGGCGGTTGCGCCAACGGTGATCGCAACTGCGATTCCGGTGCGACGCAGACGACCTGTCCTACGTGTGGTCATTGATTTCCCCTTAGATGACGCCCAGTGACGAGCGATTCGTGTGGCAACCCTCTTGGGTGCCAGCGGTCACACTATTGGCGTATCTCTTGTATTGCAAACGTCAGATGAACATCGGGGTGCTTGCAGATGACAAGCAATTACTAGTGAAAATCGTTCCTCGAGGGTGGCTGTCGGAAGGCGGACGGTTTCGTAGTGTTAGCGCGTGTTCCGACGTCCGCACACCCCGGCGCTGACAGATATCGCCAAGTTGGTGCCAGCGGCACTCGTGTTGCCCCGTTTGAAGATCCTCTATTTCCCGGTGACGAAGGCAGCCTGCACCACTTTGAAATGGGCGCTAGCTGAGGCCGAGGGAAGCCTGAATAACGACGCAGCCGACAGCCTGCCCACCGCTGCTGTGACACGGACCCACACCATTCACAACATCAAGGTTTCGGGCTTCCGCCTGTTTCGCGAACTCTCAGTCGCCGAGCAAAAAGAGGTACTGCACTCCGATGACTGGTGGAGGGTCGGTGCATACCGAAACCCCTACGCGCGGATGTATTCAAGTTGGGAGAACCGAATTTTGTTGCGTGCTCCGAGCCAAGAGATTCCGACGTTTGACGAATTCGACGATGTTCTGGTGGACGGATGCATCGATGTGGTTGCGACGTTCGATCGTTTTGTGAGAACGATCACAGATAAGCCCCACCTTGTTCACTTTGATGACCATTTTCGATCACAGGCGGAACAGATTCGACCGGGAGAGTTTCCCCAAACCCACCTGTTGCAAGTCGACAAAGCAGGTGAGCTCGACAACTTCATCGCACAAGTGAATGAACGAGCCGGCACCAACGTGTCACTACAGAGATTGAACGAGGGACTTCACATTCCGTATACGAAGGTGGTGACGTCTGCGATTGCGCCACTCATCGAAAAGTGGGCTTATCTCGACTTCGCATTGTTCCCGTATCCCAACGAGTCTTTCCCGGAATCGCAAGCACCGATCGTGCTCACTCCGAACGAAACGAAAATGATTCGATACGCCCGTGAAGTCACTGAGCGCCTGTCAATTGCTGCCGTGGAAGTGCGTCACCGCATCGGTGCGCGTTACGGCTTCTCTGAAATTCTTCGTCGCACGCGTCAGTGGCGCGATGGTGACTATCAGTCGTCGCGTCCGTAGGTAGTTGCGAGGCTTCAAGCGAATCAGATTCGTTCGACGATTGTCGCGGTTCCCATTCCGCCACCGGTGCACATCGTCACGAGGCCAGTTTGTAAGTCGCGGCGCTCGAGTTCATCAAGAAGTGTTCCGATGAGAATTCCACCAGTCGCGCCGATTGGGTGACCAAGGGCCATTGCGCCACCGTTCACATTGATCTTGTCCCACGACACGCCTGTGTCTTTCATGAACTTCAGTACGACAGCAGCAAATGCCTCATTGACCTCGAACAAGTCGATGTCATTGAAGGTCATACCGGCCTTCTTCACGCAACGCTCAGATGCAGGGCCGGGTGCTGTCAGCATGATGACGGGCTCCGTGCCAGCGACTGCGGTCATCGTGATGCGCGCACGTGGCTTGAGACCGTGAGCTTTGGCATAGTCCGGTGAAGCAATGAGCACTGCTGATGCACCGTCAACCACTCCAGACGAGTTACCGGCGTGGTGCACATGGTTGATCTCGCCAACGGCGGGGTAGGCCTGCAGCGCTGTTTGGTCGACAGTCAGAGTGTCGCCCTTGCGCACTTTCTTGCCATATTCGAGAAAACTTGGTGTCAATTTTGCGAGGTCATCGATGGTTGTTCCCGGTCGAGGGAACTCTTCGCGATCAAGCGCCAAGCTTCCGTCCACGTTGTGAATGGGCACCAGCGACTTTTCGAATCGTCCTTCCTTGATGGCAGCTTCAGCACGGCGCTGACTGTCAACTGCAAGTTCGTCGCATTGTTGACGGCTGAATCCTTCAATGGTGGCAATGAGGTCGGCAGAAATTCCTTGCTGCACCATCGGGTAGAGCTCTTTCAGATGGTCATTGTTTGCCGAGAATCCGTCAACGTGTTGTGGAGCATGACGAGACATGGATTCAACGCCACCACCCACAACGAGATCCTGGAAACCGGAGAGCACTCCCATCGCCCCGAAGTTCACGGCCGACTGGCCAGAACCGCAGAAGCGATTGATGGTGATACCAGGTGCATCGAGGGCCCAACCGGCATCAAGGGCCGCCATGCGAGCGATATCCATGGCGTGGTCGCCGCTGCCCGCGCCGCAACCCATGACGACGTCATCAACATCAGCGGTGTCGAAACCATGGCGGTCAACGAGCGCATTCAACACTTGCGCCAGAATCCTTTGCGGGTGCACGGGGTGAAGTGCCCCCGATTCTTTGCCCTTGCCGCGGGGAGAGCGGACAGCGTCGATAATCCATGCTTCACGAGTCATGTCTCCATCTTTGCCGACCGGCCACATCGCCAACGAGCCAGTGAGCGCCCCGTACTCTTGGCTCGTGCGTGACTACACGGTGGGAGGAGATGAAGAACCACAGGCGGAGGCACGTGGGTTGATTGATGCGGATTGGTATCGACCGCAGGTTGACCGAAACGAGTTGAAGGCACTCGTGACAGGCCGATCCACATTGCCAGTGATTCATCTGGTTGTGTGGATTGCATTGCTTGTTGCGAGCGGTTGGTGGGCGCACACGTCTTGGGGGACGTGGTGGGCGATTCCTGCGTTTTTTGTGTACGGCACCTTGTACGGGTCAACGAGCGATGCGAGGTGGCACGAATTCGGACACCGAACCGCATTTCGCCGCGCATGGACGAACGACGTTGTCTACTACGTCGCATCATTCATGACATTTCGAGAACCTGAGAGTTGGCGGTGGAGTCATGCGCGCCACCACAGCGACACAATCGTCGTTGGTCGTGACCCCGAGATTGCTTTCCCCCGGCCGACATCGCGAGTTCGTGTGTTTCTAGAGTTCTTTGGGCTGCTGAGCGCACGCAATGAAGTGGTGAAGATCCTTCGCAACATGGTGGGGCGCCCAGCCGCGCCTCAACGCAGTTACCAACCGCAGGACACGCTGCGCAAGTCGCAGTTCTGGTCGTGGGTATTTTTTCTCATCCTCGTTGCAGTTGCAGCGTGGTGTGTGTCAAGTGGCAGTTTCAAGCCGGCGCTCTTCATCGGGTTGCCATCGGTGTATGGGAAGTGGCTGCTGATGGCGTATGGCATCACGCAACATGCTGGGCTAGCTGAAGATGTTCTTGACCATCGTTTGAACACTCGCACCGTGCACATGAATGTCGTTCATCGTTTTCTGTATCTGAACATGAATTATCACTTGGAGCACCACATCTTTCCGAACGTGCCGTACGACGCACTGCCGCGGTTGCACGAACTTGTGAGAGAGCAGTTGCCGCCGGCTCACGAGAACATACGCGACGCATGGCGGGAAGCGTTCAGTGCGATGTCGCGTCAACGAGGCGACCACACGTTTTCTCAATCGGTGAACCTGCCAGGGAGCTTGGCGTGAGTGACGAATGGGTCACTCTTTGTCAGGTGACTGACGTGGCGCGTGAAGATCTGCTGCGCGCGGACGTAGGTGATACCACGATGGTCGTGGTCCACACGAAGGACGGAAGTTTCTGTGTGCTTGCCGGTGAGTGCACGCATGGTCACGCTCATTTGGCAGATGGATTCGTTCATGGATCGACTATCGAGTGTCCAAAACACAACGGACGATTCGACGCTGTCACCGGTGCCGCAACGGCAACACCTGCGCGCACAGCGCTCGAGGTTTTTGACACTCGAGTGGTAGGCGGTGACGTTCAGGTTCGTCTGTCTTTGCCGTCCGAGCATGGTCATGACGGGGTCTGATGTGTTGACCGAGAGTGAGCGCATCACACTGCAGCAACGCACTCTGCGGGTTCTCACCATCGGCCAGGTCATCGGTTCGGCGGCGTTGGGCGCCGCAGTCACTGTGGGTGCGTATGTGGTGCAAGACATCCTTGGCCAAGAAACACCATGGGCTGGCATGGCCACGGCGACAGTGACGGTTGGTACCGCAGCGATGTCTCAGATGTTGTCTCAACGAATGTCGCGACACGGTCGGCGACCGGGATTGTCTCTTGGTTATCTTCTCGCGAGCGCTGGCGGCTTGCTTGCAGCATTTGGCGCAGACCGCGGTTGGTTGCCGGTATTTCTCGTGGGGTTGTTCTTCTTCGGGAATGGATCCGCAGCGAACTTGTTGGCGCGCTACGCGGCAACCGACCTGTCCCGCGAGGATTCTCGTGCATCGGACATGAGCCGCATCGTGTTCGCGTCAACATTCGGTGCAGTGTTCGGACCGGTGTTGGTGCATCCTGCTCAACATGTGGCAGTTGAGTGGTTCGGCATCGCCAAATATGCGGGCCCGTTTCTTTTCAGTGCGATGTTTCTTTTCACCGCGTTCGTATCCACAACTATTTTGCTTCGACCAGATCCGTTGGTTCTCGCAGGGGGAGTGGGGAACGCATCATCTACCGACTCACGTCGCGGACACATCGCAGCCACAATCAGTTCAATCTGGTCACATCAGTCGTCACGTACTGCATTGTTGGCAATGGTGGTGTCCCAAGTGACGATGGTGGCGGTCATGACAATGACTCCGGTTCATCTCAAATTGCACGGACACGAAGGAGTGAGCCCGTTCGTTGTGTCGTTGCACATTGCCGGCATGTACGCGTTCAGTCCGCTCGTTGGCCGATTCAGTGATCGACGCGGACATCATGAGACGATTCGGGTTGGTGCACTGTTGCTCGTCGCGGCGACCGCGATTGCAGCATTGTCAGGCAATATCGAGCAACTCTTATTCCCGTCATTGTGGTTGTTGGGTGTCGGGTGGAACTTCGGGTTGATCGGTGGATCGAGTTTGTTGACAGAGTCAGTCACGGCGGATGCGCGAGTACGTGTGCAGGGCGTGGCTGACTTGCTGATGAGTTTTTGTGGCGGCATGGGCGGGTTCGCCTCAGGTTTTATTCGGCGGGCAGTCGGCTATCACCTGCTCTCAACGTTCGCGCTCGTTGCTGCTGGAATTCTGCTCGTGCTCGTACATGGCCAGATGGCTCGCAAAAGCTATGGTGCTGTACCTGTCGCTAGATAGCGTCGGTGCATGATCAACTGGGCTACAGACTTCATCGACGCAATTGGTCTGGTTGGCGTCGCATTACTCATTGCGCTCGAGAGCATTTTCCCGCCCATTCCATCTGAGCTCATCCTTTTGCTCACGGGGTCGAACGTCGCAGCTGGTCGTTTCGGTTATGTCGGTGGTGTCATCGCATCCACAGTCGGGTCGGTTCTCGGCGCTTATGTCTTGTACGGCATAGGTCGAGCACTGAGTGAAGATCGACTCGAGCGCTTTCTCTCGACCGTTGGCCGTGTCGTCGGCCTCAAGCGTTCTGACGTGCACAAAGGATTTGTGTGGTTCGAACGTCACGGATCACTGGTGTTGTTCTTCGGGCGCCTGGTCCCAGTTGTGCGGTCAGTTGTCAGCATTCCAGCAGGTGCAGAGAAAATGTCGCTGGTTCGTTTCACCGTGTTGACAGCCGCTGGTTCAGTTATTTGGAATGCAATTTGGGTAGCAGTTGGTTGGGGACTGGGAAATGAATGGGAGAAAGCCGGCAAGTGGGGTGACTATCTGCAGTATGCAGTGGTCGTCGTTGTGGCTGTCGGTTTGTTGTATCTCATCGTGAAAGCTCGCCGACAGCGCGCAACGGAAACTGCCTGAGTTCAGGTGCTCGGTACTTTCTAGTGAGTGTGGCGTTCGAGTGCCGCACGAATCTCTAGTTCTGCTGCGGCCGCATCGGCCCATGACCCAACCGTCGACTCTTTGCCCGGCTCGATGAGTTTGTACACCTCGAAGAAGTCCGCAATTTCCGCAAGCAAGAATTCCGGGGCGTCGCCAAGATCTCGATACTGCTCGTAACGAGCATCGCGTGAGGGGACGCACAAAACTTTCGCGTCTGGTCCTTTTTCGTCTTTCATCCAGAACACGCCGATCGGACGCGCCCAGACATGGCACCCGGGAAACGTGGCCTGCGGTAACAAGATCAATGCATCGAGCGGGTCGCCATCTTCGCCCAGTGTGTGGGGGAAGAAGCCGTAGTCGAGCGGGTACTGCGTGGCGGTGAAGAGCGTGCGGTCGAGCCAGATTGCGCCGGTCTCATGATCCATTTCGTACTTGTTGCGAGACCCTTGGGGTATCTCGACGATCATCTCGATTTCCATGTCCACCGAGCGTACGCAAGCCCTCGCTACTTGCCTCTCACTCGTACAGAGAGGCAAGTGACACAGCCCTCGAGCTTCTCGAACTCACTGATGTCAACGAGAAGTGGCTCGAAGCCACGCTGACGCAACAACTCAGCGCTACGAGGTGCGTGTGCAGACATGAGTAGACGTTTGTCATCCACGACGACGACGTGCGCACCTTGCTCTTCGGGCATCGAGAGAAACGAGGGAAACACGGAGGTGTCATCCACCACTGGTTCCCATCCGATGATTGTTCCGTCTGGCAGGGCAGTGACCGCAGACTTGAGGTGCAATGCCTTGTTGGTTGGCACGGTGACCAACTTGGCGCCGAGTGGTTCGACAATTGACGCAAATTGGTCGATGCCTTCTTGGTTGGTGCGGCCGCCACGACCCACATAGATCGTGTGGTCGACTTTCAATACGTCGCCTCCATCGAGGGTGCCGGGAGAGACGATTCGGTGGATAGTCAGTCCGAGATTCCGCACGATTGGCTCGACATCGACCACTTCTGGCTTTCGAGCGTCATTGCCTGGGTTGGTGATGATCGCGGCATCGCGATAGATGACGACGGCGTCTTCGACGAATACGCTGTCTGCACAGGAATCAAGTTCAGGAACCTCGACGACACTCCAACCAACGTCAGAAAGCGTCTTCACGTAGGAGGCCCATTGGTTGCGCGCCAAGTCAATGTCGACTGGCTGTCGTTCAATGTGGGTGAGCAGTCCCTCGGCGAGACGAGAACTCGTTCGACGCACGAGGGCCACGGTCATATGGAGCGGGTGACGGGAATCGAACCCGCATAGCCAGCTTGGAAGGCTGGAACTCTAGCCATTGAGCTACACCCGCGAGACGCGAAGTCTGTCCCGAGAGGATAGCCCCGCGTTCAGGTTTTGAGCCAAGAACGAGATGTTGAATCTGCGGCAAGAACACACACAAGTTGGGAAGATTATGGTGGTGATGTGGACCCCGTTGAGCACGTTGATGTCGCAATCGTGGGTGCAGGACTCTCAGGAATCGGTGCCGCGTGGCATTTGCAGGCGAACTGCCCAAACAAGTCTTATGCAATCTTTGAAGGACGTGCCGATATCGGTGGCACATGGGACTTGTTTCGGTATCCGGGTGTGCGCTCTGACAGCGACATGCACACGCTCGGCTATCGCTTTAAGCCTTGGACATCAGACAAAGCGATTGCCGATGGCCCATCGATTATGGCCTACTTGCGCGAAACAATTGCTGAATACGGCATCGGACCCAAGATTCGCTTTCAACACAAAGTCACCGATGCGTCGTGGGATTGCTCGACAGGAAAATGGACATTGTCGATCATGCGTGGAGACACTGGTGTCGTCACCACATCTACGTGCAACGTGTTGTACATGTGCAGTGGCTACTACAGCTACGACAAGGGATACACGCCTGAGTTTCCGGGAGTCGAGTTGTTTCGTGGACAGGTCGTGCATCCGCAGAAGTGGCCAGAAGATCTTGACTATGCGGGCAAGCAAGTGGTGGTTGTGGGCTCTGGTGCTACAGCGATGACGTTGGTGCCCGCTATGGCGTCGAATGCAGCGCATGTGACCATGTTGCAGAGAACTCCCACATACGTGGTTGCTCGACCGGATGTAGACAAAGTTGCAAACACCCTGCGAAAGTTCTTCCCGGCATCCGTTGCATATGCCATCACCCGATGGAAGAACACGACAATGCAGCAATTGGTGTACAAAAAGACGCGTACCAAACCCGAGTATGTGAAGTCCAAGCTGCTCGAGGGTGTGCGCGAGCATCTCGGGCCGAATTTCGACATCGACACGCATTTCACGCCGGACTACAACCCGTGGGACCAGCGCCTATGTCTTGTTCCGAACGGCGACCTGTTCACCGCCATCAATTCTGGGAAGGCCTCGGTGGTAACAGATCACATTGAGTCGTTTGATGCCACCGGAATACGCCTTGTCTCCGGTGCACATCTCGATGCCGACATCATCGTGACTGCCACCGGTCTTCAGTTGGTCACCGTCGGTGACATGAAGTTCTTCATCGACGGACGACGCTTGGACTTTGCAGACTCCTGGACATACAAGGGGATGGGATATTCAGGCGTGCCGAACATGGTGTCGACATTTGGTTACATCAACGCGTCGTGGACACTTCGTGCTGATCTCACGAGTGAATACGTGTGCCGACTGTTGAATCACATGGATGCCACTGGAAGCGACGTGTTCACACCGACATTGCGACCAGAAGATCACGACATGACGCTTCACTCGTGGATTGAATCATTCAGTCCGGGATACATGCGTCGATTCATGGACAAGATGCCGAAGCAAGGCGATCGAGAACCATGGGTCAACCCCCAGAACTACGCCAAAGACAAAAAGATGTTCCGCAAAGACCCAATTGAAGACGGCGTCATGACGTTCACTCGCGTCGCCGCACGGGTGTAACTGGTCAGAGAGTTCGCGGGCGATTCACGAAACGGTTCTCGGTGGGAGACCAGAACCAGCCACCACCAGCCTTTGTTCCGCCATCAACTGGAATGTTGTGGCCAGTGATGAACGATGACATGTCAGAGGCAAGAAACAGTGCGACGCGCGCTTGGTCTTCCGGCCAGCCAAGGCGTCCGACCGGCGACCACGATGGCCATAGGTGGTCACTTTCTTCCCAGCCGTTCAAGTAGTTGACTTGCGGCGTCTGAGTGAGGTCGGGTCCGATTCCGTTCACGCGTACACCGAATCGGCCAACGTGCACCGCGAGACATGTGGTGAAGTGAGCGGCCGCAGCTTTCATCGCGCCGTACACAGGTTCACCCGCATAGCCACGCATGCCTTCGACGGAATGGAAATTGATGATCGACCCGCGCCCCGCTTCGGTCATCGGATTGATGAACGCGCGGGTCACGCCAAAGATATGACCAAGGTTGAGGTCATACATCGTCTTCCAACTTTGTGGTGATGACTCGCGAAAGGGCACATTCGGGCGGTAGTCGCCGACATTGTTGACGAGCACGTCGACGGTTCCGTGGCGTCGAAGGACATCGGTGGCAAAGTCATCCACCTGTTTGTCATCGGTCACGTCGATGACGCGAACAGTGATGCGACCGCCAACTGCCTTCACGATGTCTTCGATGCTTCGTGCACGGTCTGCATCAATTTCAGCGACTTCCAACACCGCACCATGACGAGCGAACAACTCGCAGATTGCCGCACCAATTCCGGCTCCGCCGCCAGTGACGACAGCGACCTTCCCGTCGAGCAACAGATTCCAGTCTTCGATGGGTGGAACATTGGTGGGTACTTGAGTCGTCATGGTTTCCTCCACGTGACTAGTGATCGGTCTATCTCGGTGAGTGAGCGGACGCCGGCAAGTGCCATGGCGCGTCGAAATTCATCGCGCAGCATTCCGATGGCGAGGTCGACGCCGGGTTCACCGGCCGCGCCGAGTCCGTAGAGATAAGCGCGACCAACCGAGCATGCATTCGCCCCGAGTGCGAGGGCCTTCAACACGTCAGCGCCACGACGCACGCCCCCGTCACAGATGATGAAACAGCGACCTTCGACAGTGTCGGCAATCTCCGGAAGTATCGAGACTGACGATGGTGCATAGTCGAGTTGACGCCCACCATGATTGGAAATCGAAATGGCATCGATGCCGTGCTCGCACGCAAGTGCCGCATCCTCGGTGCGTTGAATGCCTTTGATGATGATGGGTCCGTTCCAGTTCGCGCGAAGCCAGGCAATGTCGTCCCACGACACCGACGGGTCCATCTGGTCGTTGATGTATTGCGACAGAGAAACGGCAGTACCACCATCTTTGTCAGCGTGTGCCGCGACATTTGCGAACGTGATGGGCTCGTGAGCGAGGAAATCGAACGTCCAGCGGGGGTGGCGGATGCCATCGATGATGGTGTCGAGTCCGATCTTTGGCGGAAGGGTGAATCCGCGACGAACATCGCGCTCTCGTCGACCGAGAATTGCTGTGTCGACGGTGAGCATGATCGCAGAAAATCCAGCATCGCGCGCTCGGTCGAGCATCGACTTCACGATGCCTCTGTCACGCCACACGTACACCTGAAACCATTTGGTTGCATTCGAAGCGGCACCAACTTCCTCGATGCTGCGCGTGGCGAGAGTGGACAGCGTGTATGGAAGATTCAGGCGCTCGGCGGCACGAACCACCGCAAGTTCACCTTGTGACGTTGCAATACGGGTGAAGCCAGTGGGGCCAAGGATGACAGGCATGTCGTATGTGGTGCCCAGAATGGACGCTGTTGTGTCGATGTGTGAGACATCGACCAGCACCCGTGGGCGGAACTCGACTCGGTCAAAGTCGGAGGTGTTGCGCCGGTATGTGACTTCATCATCGGCTGCGCCGTCGAAGTAGTCGAAGATGCCACCCGGTAGGCGGCGCTTCGCAATGAGTCGTAGGTCTGCGATATTGGCTGCCTTCGAAAGGCGACGCTTCTGCCGCGAGAACACCGGCTTCTTGAAGCGGATGACCGAGGTAACAGTGCGAATGACGCCCATGTCAGAGTGCGCCCGGGTCAGTCGAATTCGTGAGGAGCGAACCCCTCAACAGTTGAGCGCATCATCTTGCGGTGCTGTGGATAGTGGTCGCTCAGGGCACGGTGTGCCGTGGTCGTCTCGTCCCAAATCGCGATGTCGCCTGGCTTCCATTTCCACCGAACTGAAAAGTTCGGATTATCCAATTTCGCGATCAGAAAATCGAGAAGGACGCGCGACTCATCCTCTTTCATGTCGACGATTGACGTCATGTTTTGTGGAGACAAAAAGATTGCCTTGCGTCCCGATACGGGGTGTCGCTTTACCAACTTGTGAAACGCGCCGCAACCAAAATTCTCGCGAATCGCCTTGCCAACTTCTTCGCCGAATATTCGTGTGTTCACCTCGATCAGACGCTCTGTGCCTCCGTGGTGAGCCGTGAGTGAATCGCACAGCGTCTTCATCGTCGGCGACAGAGACTCATAGATCGCTGCGGTGCTTGCCCACATGGTGTCGCCACCAAAGGGCGGGATGATGACGGACTGCAAAACCGCATAGCGCGGCGGCGTGTGGTACCAGGTGACGTCCGTGTGCCAGTTGTCTGCATCGGGAGGAGACTGCTCAGTATCTTCGATGACCGAGACATTTGGTTCTGTCCGACCGCGCAAGCGGGCGAGTGGGTAGATGTCGCCACCTCCGAGCAGCAATGTGGCTGCGAGATGTTGTTCTTCGGTGAGAGGGTTGTCGCGAAAGAACACCACGCCGTATTGGTGCACTGCATCGAGCAAGTGATTCACGTCTGCATTAGACAGATTCGGGTCGAACTTCGAGCCTTCAACAATCGCTCCGGCGTGAGTCGTGAGCGGAGTGAATGAAAGCGCCATACCTCAACAGTAGTCGCAGGGGTCAGTCAAGTTCGCTGGTGATGTCTCCGCCGACGATGGTGTCACGCACTTCGATGTCTCGAATGGCGCTCGGCTCGATAGTGAGCGGATCTTCGGCCAACACGGTCATGTCGGCGAACTTTCCGGTCTCGAGCGAACCGATGAGATGGTCAAGATGAAGCAGATACGCGGCACCAAGTGTCGTTGCTTGCAATGCGATGGCTGGCGAGATTGTTTCGTGGTTACCCAATACGCGGCCACTCACCGTTCGTCGGTTCACTGCTGCCCACATGGTGTGAAGTTGTCCGATTGGGGTGACTGAAGCATCTGAGTGAAGCGTGAACGGCACACCAAGACGGGATGCAGAGGCTGCAGGGTTCATCTGCGACGCACGATCTGGCCCGAGAGTGAGGTCGTGGTGTTGGTCACCCCAGAACCACATGTGGTTGCTGAAGAAGTTGCAACCAATTCCCAGGTTTCGCGCGCGGCGCAATTGTGCGTGCGTGACAGTTTGTGCGTGGGTGATGGTGTGACGATGATCAAGCCACGCATGTCGCACGAGCGCCCGCTCGACTGCATCGATGAAAAGTTCCGAGGCAACATCACCGTTGCAGTGACAATGGATTCCGATTCGTTCAGCTGTGAATCGCGCGACCATGTCGAAGGTTTCTTCCGGTGTTTGAAAAAGGAAACCGTGACTCTCGCCCGTGATGTACTCAGGCCAGGACAACATCGCGGTGAATCCTTGTATTGATCCGTCGAGCATCATCTTCACGACGGGAATCTTGAACTTGTCGCTCTCATTGGCGCGCGATAGCTGCAGGGTCGCAAGCTGCTCATCGATCGTCTTTCCTTGCGAGCGCGACATCGGAGCACAAGCGAGACGCGCCGGAAACGACGTTGAGTTGACGATGTTCGCGACAACTTCGGCATGTTCCGGACGAAAGAGAAAAGGGCTCGCCAAATCCGTTGCTGTCGTGACTCCGGCAAGCTTCGCTGCTCTCCCGAAATCGGTGATGCATTGCTCGCTCGCAAACACTTTCCCGAGATGCAGAAACTCATCTTTTGCGAGTGTGAGAGCAGCAGTTTCGCGAAGTTCACCGTCTGGTTCGCCATCAGGTCCGATTCCGATGCCAGGTGTCGGATGGCTCGCAGTGATGTCGTACTTACGTAAGAACTCTGTATTCACCGTTGCGAGGTGTCCGCTGGCATGGAAGATGAAGATCGGCGTGGTCTCAGAGACAGTGTCGAGATGGTGGCGATTCAGTCGTTCGCCAGTGAAATAGATGGGGTCGAACCCAGACGCCACGAAGAATGGAACATCAGGGTTTTTCCGGAGCAGTGTCCTAAGACGCTGCAGAAAATCAGCGATGCTCGTGACACCGGGGGCAGTCGTTCCGTCTGGCATTGAACGGTCAAAACGTCCGACGTAGGGGACTTGGCCCCATTGTCCTTCCATGAGATGTGAATGAGCTTCGACAAACCCTGGAATGATGACGTCGCGTTCAAATCGCGTGTCGATGGAGTCAATGCCCCAACGGGAGCATTCGTCGACGGTGCCGACTGCGAGTATGCGGCCGTCGCGAACTGCGACGGCTTGACCGAATGGGCGAGAGGGATTCAGCGTGTGGGCGGCTTTAGCCGTATAGATAATTCCCCCAGTCACCGTTCAGACACTACCGAGAGTGCTGACGGCGACCTCTGCCTGCATCGCGACCGCGACTGTCATCACGACCGCGAGTGTCACCGCGGCTGCTGCGGTCGGCACGACGGTCACTGTTGCGAGCGCCGGGGCGCGCACCTGGTCGACCATCGTTTCGACGCTCGCCACGACTATCACCGCGACTATCACTGCGACGGCCATCGGAACGGCGGCCATCGCTGCGCTCGGCGCGATCACGGTCGCCCCAGCTGCGCTCTGAACGCTCGCGTCGCGGGCGATCGCTGTCATCGCGACTGCGTTCATCGCGACTGCGATCGTCACGGTTGCGTTCTGAACGATCACGTGAGTCGTCGAAACGATCAGACGGACGCCTCGATCCGTTACGTCGCTGTCCGGGTCGTTGACCTGAACCTTGACGGCGTCCATTTCCGCGACCGCCAGAGCGACCCTCGCCGTTGTGGCGTTGCGGCTTGATGGTGTCGAGGTTTTGCATCTCGCGGAACACACGCTCGCCGGGTGCGATGTCAGTCAACAAGTCGTGTTCGGCATCAACGCGAGTAGTGGTTGCCTCGATTCCGGCATCACGTGCGAGGCGCTTCACGCCACGTCGCTGTTGGTCGGTCATCATGGTGACGACGACACCAGATTCTCCGGCACGGGCAGTACGTCCTGACCGGTGCAAGAAGGCCTTTGGCTCTGCAGGCGGATCGGCATGGATGACGAGTGCGACGTTGTCCACGTGAATTCCGCGTGCGGCGATGTCGGTGGCAACAAGTGTGTCGGCGACACCAGACGAGAACGCTGCAAGGTTGCGTGCGCGCTTTGCCTGCGACAGGTCACCGTGCAGTTCGACTGCCGGCACACCAGACTTCACCAATTGCTCGGCAAGACGACGTGCACCGTGCTTGGTGCGCGTGAACACCATGGAGCGCCCAGGCGCTGCACACAAGTCGGTGATGACCGGAATGCGGTCATTGTTGTTGACATGCAGGATGTGGTGCGTCATCGCATCTGCAGGAATCTCGTCTTCGTCAACCTCGTGTGTCGCGGGGTCATGAAGGAACTGTCGAACCAGCTTGTCGATGCCACGGTCAAGAGTGGCGGAGAACAGCAGGCGCTGACCGTTTTCCGGTGTGTGCGAGAGAATTTCGCGGACATGCTCGAGGAACCCGAGCTCTGCCATGTGATCGGCTTCGTCGAGAACGGTGATCTCTACATCGTCGAGTGACATGTGACGCGATTCCATGAGGTCGATCATGCGACCGGGGCACGCGACGACGATGTCGACGCCGTTACGTAGTGCCGTGATCTGTCCGTTGTAGGCGACACCGCCGTACACCGTGGTGTAACGAAGACGGAGTTCCTTTGCGAGCGGTGCGACAACGTCACAAATTTGGTTCGCCAACTCACGCGTCGGCGCGAGAATGACGGCGCGGGGTGCGCCCGAGCGACGTTCGCTGTCGCTCGCAGCCAGACGAGCAATAAGCGGAAGCACGAATGCCAGTGTCTTGCCGCTACCTGTGCGACCACGGCCGAGAACATCGCGACCTGCGAGTGCATCTTCGATGGTGGCTACCTGGATGGGGAACGGCTCGGTGATGCCTTGGTGGGCAAGGGCAACGACGAGTTCGTCGGGAAGTGCAAAGTCGGTAAACGTGCGCACGACAGAAGAGGGCCTTTGAAGGTCCATGGTGGGGGTACTCCGATGTGGATCGAGCCACAGATACCGGGATGTACCCATGGATAGTGCCGTTATTTTTGCGGCAGCCCCGTCAGGGTATCGGGGTTTTCCCCAGATGGTGTGTCAATCAAGAATGAACTTGATCGCCCCGTTATCTGCCACGCGACGCGGATGAAGGACTTTGTTCACCACTTCATATACAGCGAGCAACACGCGGCCAACGCGGTACTTGCGAGCAACCAACTTTTCGACTCGATGTACATCAGCTGCGTCGAGTGCGAATGCAGTTGCCGAGTACACAGTCGCGTCACTTGAGATGTTGCCGCGATAGTCACACGCAGCGATTGTGACTTTGTTGTTCTTGCGGATGCGCCGCACCTTATGTGCTTCGGCCTCGGTCGTGAATGCGTACCCATCGTCAAACGGCACCACCCAGACTGGCGTCTTGACTGGTGTTCCATTCGCACGAAACGACGTGAACGCGATGTAGCGAGCGTCGTTGAGTTCATGTGTCATGAGTCGGGGAGGGGGGACTTGAACCCCCGGCCTCCTGCTCCCAAAGCAGGCGCGCTGCCAACTGCGCCACTCCCCGAGTGGTTGTTGTGAGTAACCGAACGCTATCGGTCAACTGGCGCGCTTGGCTTCGCGAGCCAAGCGACGAGCAGTACGACCAGTTGGCGTGAGATGTCGGTGGTCGAGATCTCCCAGTTCGATGCCGTTGTCAAACAGCACGCGGTAGCGCTGCCAGTTAAAGCCATTCGCCAAAGTCACCTTGCCTGCAGTGCCGGTAACGACGCCGTCGAGGTCGGTACTGGCGGACACAGCGTCGCCCAGTCGGAGGTTGACCTGTCCTTCATGAGGACGAGCGAGAGAATGTGGTTTCCACAACGGCACGACGCCATTCTTACTGATGGGCTCGTGTCGGTACGGCATCGAACCTCGTGACCTCCGTCGGACAGTCCGCCGAGTCCCACCGATACACTCCAAAGCCTGTGAAAAGCACCTGCGAAACGCTCGAAGGCAACAAGGTCAAGTTGCGCGTCGAGATTGATCAGTCAGAATTCGACCGCAATATCGACGCCGCCTTTCGGAAGATCGCCAAGGAGATTCGTCTCCCTGGTTTCCGCCCAGGCAAGGCGCCTCGCCGAGTGCTGGAAGCTCGTATCGGAATCGATGCCGCACGTGCTCAGGCGCTGCAAGATGCCATTCCGGAATATCTGAGTCGCGCAGTGCGCGAGCATGAAGTCGACATCGTCGCCACCCCCGATGTGGAAATGGTGGCGGGCGAAGACAGTGGCGACGTCACTTTCGATGCAACGTGCGAAGTTCGTCCCGAGGTCACGGTGCCCGGGTACAAGGGGCTCCGCGTTGAACTGGTCGCCCCCACGGTCACCGACGAGGAATTCGACGAAGTGCTGCAGAACGAGCGTCGCAGGCACGGAAAGCTGGTCGACGTCGACCGCGCTGCCGCGATGGGCGACTACGTCATTGTCGATCTTGCTGGCACCCGTGACGGCGAACCAGTAGTCGGCTTGAACACCGAGGACTGGACCTATGAAGTGGGTCGAGGCTGGGTGGCACCCGGTTTTGACGATCAGTTGGTGGGTGGAAAGCCCGGTGACGAGATCACCTTCACTGCTACACCGAATGGCACCGAACAACCTGCAGATTTCGTGGTGAAGGTGCAGCGCGTGCAGGAAATGCAAGTTGGCGACCTCACCGATGAATGGGTGTCGGAAATTATCGCCGAGTTCGACAATGTCGAAGCATGGACAGCGTCTCTACGCGAGCGTCTTGAGAGCATGCGTCTCAATCAAATGCGCAGCACACTTGTTGACAAAGTCACCGACGCACTCGCAACGTTGGTTGATGTCGACGCACCAGAGTCGATGGTGAACAACGACCTGCAGGGTCGTGTGCAGAACACTGTGGCGCAGTTCCAGCGTCAGGGAATATCGCTGATCAGTGGCTGTCCGCCACGGGTCAAGACACTGCCTCGTTTGTCGAAGCGCTAAAGGTCCAGAGCGAAAAGGCCGTCAAGGTTGACCTCGCGCTTCGAGCGGTTGCAGTTGCAGAGAACATCGAGGCCGATGAAGTCGACATCGAGGCTGAATTCGAGGCGATCGCAGTTCAGGTGAACCAGAAGCCAGCGCAAGTTCGTAAGGCCTACGAACAGAATGACGCCGTCGTCGACTTGGCAGCTCAAATTCGCAAGGGCAAGGCGCTCGACTGGTTGCTGCATAACGTCGAATACGTCGATGCGTCAGGTGCGGCACTTGATCGCGACACGGTTCTTGGCCGTTCAGACCACGATTACGCACATCACACACATAGCGATCAACATGATGACGAGTCAGCGCACGATAACGATTCGGAGGCTTCGTCGTGAATTTTCAGAACTATTACGTCCCTAACGTCACCGAACAAACAAGTCGTGGCGAGCGTGTCTATGACCTCTACAGCCGTCTGTTGAAAGAAAACATCATCTTTCTTGGCACACCAATCGATGACACCATCGCAAACCTGATCTGCGCACAGCTCATTCACCTTGAGAGTGAAAACCCAGATCGCGACATCAACATCTACATCAACAGCCCCGGCGGCGACATCACGGCATTGTTCGCCATTTACGACACGATGCAGTTCATTCGTAACGACATAGCCACCATTTGCTTGGGTCAGGCAGCATCGGCGGCAGCAGTGTTGTTGGCAGCTGGCACCAAGGGCAAGCGCCTGGCTCTGCCTCACAGCCGGGTGATGTTGCATCAGCCATATGGCCAGGTGGGCTACGGCCAGGTCACCGATCTCGAGATTGCCGCCCGCGAAATCCTTCGTATGCGCGACCTCTTGGAGGACATCTTGTCCCACCACACGGGCCAACCACGCGAGCGTGTGCATGCCGATACCGACCGCGACTTCGTAATGGAAGCGCAAGAGGCCCTCGAGTATGGCATCATCGATGACGTGATTTCGTCGCGTCAGTTCGCGGACCGCTCCGGTCCGATTCGCTGACCCGATTGGGGAGGGCACGACGTGGCCAAGTTCGGTGACTCTGGCGAACTGCTGAAGTGCTCGTTCTGCGGTAAGTCGCAGAAGCAGGTCAAGAAACTCATCGCCGGACCTGGCGTGTACATCTGTGACGAGTGCATCGACCTGTGCAACGAGATCATTGAAGAAGAACTCGCCGATCGTGCCGATGTTCGTTTTGACTCGCTTCCGACACCGCAAGAAACTCGCACCTTCCTTGACCAATATGTCGTCGGACAAGAGAGTGCGAAGAAGGTCCTCTCTGTCGCTGTGTTCCAGCATTACCGCCGGTTGCAATACCTTCAACAGAACGCCGGCATCAGGCGTGACGATGTGGAGTTGGCCAAGAGCAATGTGTTGATGCTGGGTCCGACGGGATGTGGCAAGACCCATATGGCACAGACTCTGGCGCGCATGTTGAATGTTCCTTTCGCGGTCGCCGATGCAACAGCGTTGACCGAGGCTGGTTACGTCGGCGAAGACGTCGAGAACATCTTGTTGAAGTTGCTGCAGGCGGCTGACTTCGATGTGAAGAAGGCTGAAACCGGAATCGTTTACATCGACGAAATTGACAAAGTCGCTCGCAAGGCTGAAAACCCGAGTATTACTCGCGACGTGTCGGGTGAGGGTGTGCAGCAAGCGCTGTTGAAGATTCTTGAGGGAACTGTTGCGTCGGTCCCACCGCAGGGTGGCCGCAAGCATCCTCACCAAGAGTTCATTCAGATTGACACCACGAATGTGTTGTTCATCTGCGGTGGAGCTTTCGCAGGCCTCGACCAAATCATCGAGTCACGCATCGGTCACAAGGGCGTCGGTTTCCACGCAAATGTGAAATCGAAAATCGAGAAGGACCCAGGCGAGTTGTTCGCTCAGGTAATGCCTGAAGATCTGCTGAAGTTCGGAATGATTCCGGAATTCGTGGGTCGTTTGCCGATGATTGGCGCGGTGCACAGCCTGTCCAAGGAAGCACTCGTGCAGATTCTCACGGAGCCGAAGAATGCTCTTCTGAAGCAGTACCAGAAGATCTTCGAATTCGAAGATGTCGAGTTGGAGATAACGCCGGCTGCACTTGAAGCAATCGCAGATCTCGCGCTCAAGCGTCAAACGGGTGCTCGTGGTCTTCGCTCGATTCTTGAGGAAGTGTTGCTCGACATCATGTATGAAGTGCCTGGTCGTACGGATGTCGCCAAGGTCGTCGTTGACGTCGATTCCGTCGTTGACAAAGCCGCTCCCAAGCTCGTACCTCGCGGTCCGAGTCGCGTGTCGCGGCCACGTCGCGCAGCGTCCTGATTTCACTCGAACACAGTGGACTTTGCCGCCGCGCTGGCCTACCTCGACGAGCATGCCTCGTACGAAAAGACAGGGCGTATCGACACACCCTCGCTGGCTGGCATCACAAGATTGCTCGAAGCCCTTGGCGACCCGCACCACTCATTCAAAGTCATACATGTCACTGGTACGAACGGTAAGGGTTCTACAACTGCCATCATCTCACGGTTGCTGATTGCCCACGGCCTCCGTGTCGGCACGTATTCGAGCCCTCACCTTGAGTCAGTGCGAGAACGCATTCAGATCGATGGTGAGGCCATCAGTGAGCACGATTTCGCTGGTTTCGTTGCGGACATTGCCCGTGTTGAGCCCATCATTGGGCAACGCCCGAGCTACTTCGAGATTCTGACCGCAGGGGCCTTTGTGCACTTTGCCAACGAGGCGATTGACGTAGCAGTGATTGAAGTGGGAATGCTCGGTCGCTGGGATGCGACAAATGTGGTGTCCCCAGAGGTGTCGGTCATCACAAACATCGCACTTGACCACACAGAATTTGCTGGTCCGGCGCTTGCGGACATTGCGCGGGAGAAGGCCGGCATCATCAAGGCAGAGGGCACAGCGGTGGTGGGCGAGACGCGGCCCGAACTTGTGCAGATCTTTCGAGAGGAACCGCACGGTCGCTTCGTCTTGCGTGGAGAAGAGTTTGATGTTCCTGAAAACTTTCTTGCGGTCGGTGGACGACAACTCACCGTCACGACGCAGAGGGCTGCATATGAGGACGTGTTCTTGCCACTGCACGGACAGCATCAGGGTGATAATGCAGCTATCGCGATTGCTGCTGTTGAAGAGTTTTTCGACGCACCACTTCCACTCGAGGTGTTGCAAGAAGCATTGGTGTCAGTGGTCGTGCCTGGTCGTTTCGAAATCGTTTCTCACCAACCGTTGGTGATTCTTGACGGAGCACACAATCCCGCTGGGTCAGACGTGTGTGCTTCGGTATTCATGAACGACTTCCACCCAGAAGGCAGACGTATCCTCGTAGTGGGTTCACTTCGACCGCGTGACATCGGCGATGTGCTGGCTGCATTCCGTGCTGACGAATTCGATGTGGTCATCACGTGCACAGCCCCCTCACCTCGTGCGTGTGAGTCGCGAGCCATAGCCGCGGCGGCTCAAGTGATGGGATGCGACGACGTCGTTGTCTGCGAGACAGTCGAAGATGCCTGCACTCGTGCACTGCGCGACGCCACAGCTGAGGACGCCATTCTCGTCACCGGCTCGCTGTATGTCGTGGGGTCTGCGCGACCGCATCTGCGTCGAGTGCTTCCCTGACGCTGGAAGCGCATCAAGCGAACAGCAACTCATTCAGGCACCCAAAGAAAGTGCGCCATATCGGGCGTTTTGGGGACAACTGCCGGAAGGGTGGGCACGACCAATAGCCTGAAGGAATGTCCACGAAAACCCTTGTACTTCTGAAACCTGACGCTGTCGAAAGAGGATTGGTGGGTGAAATCATCGGTCGCCTCGAGCGCAAAGGACTTCGTATTGCCGCGATGGAACTGCGCACTCTCGATGCCGACACTCTCGGCCGTCACTATGAAGAGCACAAAGGCAAGGGCTTCTATGCCGACCTCGTGTCCTTCATGTCGCGTGGACCTGTCGTCAGCTTGGCGGTGGAAGGGCCAGAGGACACGTGGGAGATTGTGCGCGCCATGATGGGTGCAACCAACCCGCGCGCAGCTGCCCCCGGCACCATTCGTGGTGACCTCGGAACGCTGTTCACTGAAAATCTCATTCACGGAAGCGACTCAGCAGAGTCAGCAGCTCGTGAGTTGTCGATCTTCTTTCCGACCCTGAAGTAATTCGTCGTCTCGGTACGAACTCGTCACATGGCACGTAACAGTCCGCTTTCGATTGGTCGGGACATCGCGATCGACCTCGGTACTGCTAACACGCTCGTCTATGTGCGAGGTCAAGGAATCGTGTTGAACGAACCTTCGGTGGTTGCAGTCGATGTCAAAGATGGTCGACCTGTCGCTGTGGGGTATGAGGCCAAGCGCATGCTCGGAAGAACACCCGCGAGTATTCGTGCGGTTCGACCACTCAAGGATGGCGTCATTGCAGATTTCGACGTGTGCGAAAAGATGCTTCGGTATTTCATTCAGCGCATCTCGAGCAGCCGATGGAGCAAGCCTCGAATGGTTATCTGTGTACCGTCTGGCATCACAGGTGTCGAGCAGCGAGCTGTGCAAGACGCCGCGGAATACGCTGGTGCTCGTAAACCGGTTTTCATCATCGAAGAGCCCATGGCAGCTGCTATTGGGGCGGATCTCCCGGTGCATGAGCCGAGCGGCAACATGATTGTGGACATCGGCGGTGGAACCACAGAAGTCGCAGTTATCTCGCTTGGCGGAATCGTGGTGTCAGAGAGTGTGCGCGTGGCAGGTGACGAGCTCGACGATGCAATTTCTCAGTATGTCAAGACGCAATTTAGTCTTGATATCGGAGAAAACACCGCCGAAGAGATCAAGATCCAGATGGCATCGGCTTGGCCAGTTGAGCAAGAGCTCACCGCCGACGTCGGGGGCCGCAACACCGTCAGCGGATTGCCCAAAACCATTGAATTGACAAGTGCTCTGGTGCGTGAAGCCATCGCCGAGCCGGTGGCTGCCATCATTGACGCTGTGAAGGCAACGCTCGACCGCACGCCTCCTGAACTGGCCGCAGACATCATGGATCGAGGCATCTATCTGTCTGGTGGGGGAGCACTTCTCACTGGACTACCTCAGCGGGTCACCCATGAAACGGGCATGCCGTGTTACGTCGCGCCTGACCCATTGTATTCCGTCGTTATTGGCTCGGGTCGAGCTCTGGAAAATATCGAGGCGATGCGCGGAATGATGTCGTCGCCGCAGACCGAACTGTGATCGAGGCCAGTGGGTAGCTCGTTCACGAGACGTCGCGTCATCGCCCTTCTGGTGTTGACCTCAGTGTTGCTGGTGACGCTCGACATGCGCGGCTCTTCATCTGTGTCGTTTGTTCGTCGAACATTTGGTTCGGTGTTTCGTCCGGTCGAAGGCGTCGTGCGCGTGGTCACCAAACCTGTCGGAAACGTATGGCATGGCATCACTGACTACAACAAACTTGCCGACGAGAATCGTCAACTGCGTGACTTGGTGGGTCGACAAGAAGGTGCGGCAATCGCGAACATCGCGACTGTGCGTGAAGCGCAGGAATTGCTTGCTCTGAACGGATTGCCAACACTTGCCGGCATTGATTCGTGCACGACTCAAGTGGTGGGGGAGTCTCCATCGAACTTCTCTCAGACGGTGGAGATCAACCGTGGACGCAATTGTGGTATTCGCGTCGGCATGCCAGTTCTCAACGCAGCCGGTCTCATCGGCAAAGTCACCGAAGTGTTCAACGACCGTGCTGTTGTCATGCTCATCACGGATCCTGCTTATTCGCTGTCGGTCAAGATCGTCAATCAACCAGTGACTGCAACGACTGTCCCGTCAGAGACTGAAATTCTGGTGGGCGATTCCACCACTACGACATCCTCCACCACGACGACATCGACAACCACTACGACAACCACGACGCTTCCCACTATTCCGGGTTTCGTTCCTGGCTCGACTGTGCCGGTTCAATCGACTGCGGCCCTGAACACGATTCCAGATGACACAAGACCTGGTCAGGGTAATGAAACGCAAGTGACAGTTCCGCCGGGTGCTGACTTGCCATTGAGAGAAACTGGAGCACTTGAAGGAAGAGGCCTCGGTAAAGCTCCGATTGTGCGATTCGTGGAGTACCGGCCGCGCTTTGGGCAGATAGCAATCGGGTCACCAATTATCTCTGCTGGTGGCGCGACTTCGTTGGCACCGCCAGACATCGTTGTAGGTGTGGTGTCGCGAGTCGTGACAAGGCAGGGTTCGCTTGGTCCGATTCTGGAAGTTGATCTTACTGCACCGCTTCAGTCATTGAACTTTGTGCGTGTGTTGTTGTATCGCCCGGCTACAGAGAGGCAATCACCGTGACGCGCCTCATCGCATTGGTCGAACGTCCTATGTTCCGGTTGTTTCTTGTCGGTCTCGTTGCGCTTGGTTTCCAGACCACAGTTCTGAATGACCTTCGACCATTCGGAGTGATCTTGCAGATCATGTTGGTGCTTGCCGCAAGTAGCGGACTCGCCCGGGGCAGTGAAGTTGGTGCCGTCGCCGGGTTTCTCGTTGGTTTCATGTACGACCTCGTCTTGACGACACCGCTTGGCCTCGGAGCGACAGTGTTTGCAATTGCTGGTTACTTGGCAGGGCTCGCCAACACATTCGTACACGAGCCAACTTGGTGGTCGCGCATGTTGCTTGGCGGAGTCGCCAGTGCCGTTGGAACCGTTCTCATGCCGCTTGCGCTCGCAATGGTTGGCATCGAAGGCGCCCTCACCAGTCGGGTGGTGGTCATTGTTGCTGTCGTGGCCGTCACAAACGCAGTGCTCTGTGTGCCCTTCGAAAGATTGTGTCGGTGGATCCTGAAGGATCCTGAAGTGGTTCCCGTCTGATATGCCGAACAATCCTCCGAAGCGCTCACGGGTTGCAATTCTTGGGACGGTTGCACTCATACTCATGTCCGTCCTCACTGTGCGCGTGTGGTTTCTTCAAACCGTCGACGTCGAGGGCCTTCAAGAGCGCGTTCGCGAGGTTCGCACCCGAACAGTGAAACTGACTCCAGAGCGCGGTCGAATTTTCGACATCAGGGGTCGTGTTGTCGCAACGAATGAGAGGATTCTCACAATCACCCTCGATCGCCGAATCATCCAGCGCGACCTTGCAAGACAGCAGATGTGGGACAGGTTGTACGGGGTGCTGGGTACCACAATTCAGGAATTGGAAAACCGATTTCAGAGCAAGCGCTATAACCAGTTACAGCCCGTGCCGTTGAAAGAGGACGTGTCAGAAGATCTTGTGATGTTCTTGCGAGAGCGAGCTGAGGATTACCCCGGGATTGACGTGCGCGAAGATTGGCATCGCGAGTATCCGTATGCCCCAGTTGCTTCTCATGTGGTGGGTTTTCTTGGGGCCATCAAAGAAGGCGAACTGGAGATGTATCGCAATCTCGGGTACGACCCGGATGCGCGCGTCGGACAATTTGGTGTCGAACAGACATATGAGAGCGTGCTTCGTGGTGAGCCTGGTTTTGTGAAGTATGAGGTGAACTCCCGCGGTCGCATCTTGCGTCAACTGGACCGACGTGAACCAATTCCGGGAAACGACGTGCAGTTGACCATCGATCTACAGATGCAGCAATTCGCCGAGCAAGCTCTTCAAACGCAACTGCGCGTTCGCCAGCGCACAGAGGCACCGACAGTTCTGAAAGATGGCGAACCTGATCCCGCGTACCCACCGATCACGTATTACAAGGCACCGGCCGGTTCGGTTGTGTTGCTCAACCATGCAACCGGTGAAGTGAAAGCGATGGCGAGCTATCCGAACTTCGATAATCGCTGGTTCAACGCCGGCATCACGGGAGAGAAGTTTGCGCAGTTATTCCCGAACACCAAGGACCCCGACGGCTCAATTCTTGTGAACCGAGCAATCTCTGGTCGCTACAACTTGGGCTCGTCATTCAAACCTTTCGTTGCGTATGCCGCATTGGCTTCAGGTCAATTGCCGGGTGGCGCGGATTACACATTGCGAGATGAAGGCACGTACAAGCTCGAGAGCATTCCAGATGAACGCTGCCAGTTGAACGTGAAGTGTGTCTTCAAGAACGCAAACTGCGGTAACGGGGCACCGTGCAAGTACGGACGGGTTCATATCGAAGATGCGCTTGCAGTGTCGTCTGACGTGTTCTTCTACAAGATCGGTGAACAAATCTTCACTGAGCGTGGCAACACCCCAGTGCTCGAGCAAGAGGTGCGCAAATTTGGTTTTGGGTCACCGACTGAAATCGACCTTCCCTACGAATTCGTTGGCACGGTTCCGAACAGGGAGTTGAAGAAACGACTCGCTGAAGCAGGGGCAATCAGCAAGGACGAAGGCCGCGGCTTCTATGTTGGAGACAATGTGCAGTTCTCCATTGGTCAAGGTTTGTTGTCAGCAACGCCACTGCAGGTCGCAGTGGCCTACGCAACACTTGGAAACGGCGGCACGGTACTGAGGCCCAAGGTGGTGCGTGCAATCTGGGCTCCGGGTACGCCGTTGTCGAACAAGAGCACCATCGACTTGCAAAAAGGAGTTGTGGTGCAAGACATGTCGACACCAGAACTCGTGCGCGTGTTGCCGATGGAATCCGAGATTCGTGACCCCATCGTGAAAGGGCTCACTCGAGTCATCAACGGGCCTGGCGTGAGTTTCGACTTTTATCACGCAACTACGGGAGAGAAACTCTTTCAGTCGTATCCGAAACGTGTGCTGCCAATCGCCGGCAAGACCGGAACTGCTCAAGGCTTCGGCAACCTTCCTTGGAATGACTCGTCAGCCTTCGGTGCATTCAGTCTGACGGATGCTCAGCCTTACTCCGCTTTTGCGTATCTCGAGAAGAGTGGTTTTGGTTCACGGGCTGCAGCGCCTGTTGTAAAGTGTCTGTTCACTGCGTTGGCTAAGCGCGTCAAGCTCCCAGCAATTGTGCCTTCAGATCCGCTTGATTTGAACATGGTGACACCAGCAGCTGAACAAATGATGGAGAACCCATTGTGTTTGGTCGGTGCAGGATCCTCGGTGCGTGACTGATGTCCATTCCGTTACTGACGCGCCGTCCCGGGCAAGGACTCGGCAATGTTCGACGAAGCTACGCCGACCCCAGTCGCAACATCGACTGGATATTGATGATTGCTGTCGCATTGCAAACCGTCATCGGTGTATTCATGGTGTATTCGGCGACACGACCACGCCTCATCAATTCTGGTCAAGACGAGTTCATGGTGGTCCAACGACAGATTGTCTTCATCCTTTTTGCCATCATCGCGATGGTCGGTGTGATGGCAGTCGACTACGGAAGGTTGAGGGGTAACGCCGAGTTCTTCTATGTCGTCACACAGGTGTTGCTGGTTCTGGTGCTTGTCTCCGGAGCAGTGCGCGGTGGAGCACGTTTGTCGTTCGACCTCGGAATCATCTCGGTGCAGCCATCAGAGATTGCCAAATTCACCGTGTTGCTGGTGCTTGCCGGCTTCTTGGCCGACGACGCAACAGAAGTGGTCTCTTACGAACGGTTCATTCAGTCCTTGCTCATCGTCGGTCTTCCGGTGTTGCTTGTCTTGGTCGAACCCGACCTCGGGTCGGCGACTGTTCTTGTTGCTGCAGCAATGGGTGTGTTGCTGGTGGCTGGTGCACGAATCAAGTACATCGTGCTCGTCACAAGCCTCGCCGTCGTCTCGATGGCAGCGGCCGTCGTTGGTGGGGTAGTGAAGGATTACCAAGTTCGGCGTGTGATTGCCTTTCTCAACCAGAACGCAGAGACTGCGTCGTTGCAGAACGTCTTGCGACAGGTGCGATTCGCAAAACGTGCAGTTGCTACCGGCGGCATCACCGGCAAGGGCTACTTGAATGGTCCTCTCACAAACGGTCAGTTCATTCCGGTGCAGTCGACCGACTTTGTGTTCTCGGCCGTCGGGGAGCAGTTCGGGCTCATCGGTTGCGGAATCGTGATCACCCTCTTGGCGGTCATCTTGTGGCGCGTGTTTCGCATCGCTCGCATGGCGAAGGATCGACTTGGTCTGTACCTCTGCGCAGGGGTCTTCACGATGGTGCTCTGGCAGTCCTTTCAGAACATCGGCATGACCCTTGGCATCACTCCGGTCTCGGGCGTGCCTTTGCCCTTTGTCAGCTATGGCGGTTCGCATACGGTCGCATTTACCGCCATGGTTGGCCTGGTGCAGAACGTGCATATGCGCCGTTTCAGGTAGGGCCCACCGGTAGTCTGTCTACAGGCCGCAGAGTGGTGGCGGCGCCCCCGTGGCAGCCCTCGCCCTCACATGGCGCGCTTCGGCGCGACGTGGCCGCGCGATATGCGCGGAATCAGTAAGGAGTCGAGAGATGAGCACCGGAGACGGTGGAAACCAGGCGGGCGCCAGCGGCGCAGCCAAGAAGCGTCGTCGCGGATCTCGCGGAGGGCGTAATCGCAGCACATCAGGGGGTCAGCGCCCCTCCGGTGAGGCTCGTGGTGGGGCAGACGATGTCGAGATGCCCGACGTTCCAAGCGAAGGCAAGGTGACTGATCTGAAGGTCGCAGACTCTTCGGTCGTTCGTCGCCCTCGCATTGGTGACACTCGTCCGGCGCCAGCCGCGCCTCCACCGCAGCCAGCCCAGCAGTCATCGTCAGGTGATGGTGGGGGAAACAAGAAGAAGCGTCGTCGTGGCGGACGCGGACGCTCGAGATCCCGCTCTAGTGGCGGAGGCGGTTCAGCTGAAACCATCGATGCCGACATCATCGAGCGCCGCCGAGGACGTACGCGTGACGGACGTCCGGTTGGTCGCTATCTCATGTGCGTGCAGGTTCGAGATGGTCTCACTCAAGTCGCCGTGCTTGAAGGACGCAGTCTGCTCGAGCACTATGTCAGCCGACCCGCAGATGACATCAGTCAGATTCACGGGAACATTTATCTCGGTCGCGTGCAGAACGTGCTGCCAGGCATGGAAGCCGCATTCGTCGACATTGCGACTCCAAAGAATGCTGTGTTGTATCGCGGTGACGTCCAATTCGACAAAGAAGACGTGGAGACCACGTCCACCGCGCGAATCGAACACATCCTGCGTTCACGTCAGATGATTTTGTGTCAGGTCACCAAGAACCCCATCGGTGCCAAAGGTGCACGCCTCACTCAAGAAGTGTCACTACCCGGTCGGTTCGTCGTTCTCATCCCGAACAGCAAGACCTACGGCATCTCCAAGCGCCTGCCGGAAGACGAGCGTCGTCGTCTGCGCTCGGTGCTCGACCGCGTGAAGCCTGCTGAGCATGGCGTCATCGTGCGAACTGCCGCCGAGCACGCCACCGAGCATGAGCTACGTGCCGACATGAGCCGTCTCGTCGAAGAGTGGAAAGAGATCGAAGAGAAGTCAAAAGCAGCGAATGGTCCGACCTTGTTGTATCGCGAGCCCGAGCTTGCCGTACGCGTGATTCGTGAAGAGTTCAATGCCGAGTATCGCGGTGTCGTCATTGATGATCGTCGTCTGTATGAAGAGGTGAAGGCCTACGTTGCCGATTTCAATCCAGAGTTGGCCGATCGAGTCGAGTACTTCGACGCCGAAGCAGAGGGCCTGTCGATCTTCGAACATCACCACGTGCACGAGCAGCTGCACAAGGCGTTAGACCGCAAAGTGTGGTTGCCAAGTGGTGGATCACTCATCATTGAGCACACGGAAGCACTCACCGTCATCGACGTCAACACTGGCAAGAACGTCGGAACCTCGAATCTTGAGGAGACCGTGTTCCGCAACAACCTTGAAGCTGCCGAAGAGGTTGCGCGTCAACTTCGCTTGCGCGATATCGGTGGCATCATCGTCATCGACTTCATCGACATGGAGATTCGTGAGAATCGAAAGCGCGTCGTTGAGGCATTCCGTGCCACCCTGTCCCGCGACAAGACACGAACTCAGGTGTTCGACATCTCAGAACTGGGCTTGGTCGAGATGACCCGCAAGCGCATCGGGGAGGGACTGCTCACCGCATTTGCCGACCCATGTCCAGACTGTGAAGGCCGTGGCGTGAGGGTTGACTTCGGTCTTCTCGACTGATTCGTCAACATGATCATCGAAACTGAAAGCCCCATGGGGTGTGTGGCCGGTCAAGGGTCAAGGTAGGGTAGGACTTCGCTATGTACGCAGTGATCGCATCAGGTGGCAAGCAAGAGAAGGTCTCCCAGGGCCAGCAGGTCAAGGTCGAGCTCCTCGGGGCTGCCGACGGACAAGAGGTGTCATTCACCCCTGTGTTGCTCGTTGATGGTTCTTCTGTGCTGTCAACGCCCGACCAGTTGAGGTCAGTCAAGGTCACCGGTCGCGTGGTCGGAACCGTGAAGGGTCGCAAGATCGAAGGCTTCACCTACAAGCGTCGCACCAACCAGCGCCGTCGCTATGGTCACTGCCAGCAGTACTCGCTCGTCGAAATCACTTCCATCGCGAAAGGCTGATCACCATGTCAAAGACTAAAGGTGGCGGTTCAACACGTAACGGCCGCGACTCAAACGCCCAGCGCCTCGGAATCAAGGCATTTGATGGCACCAACATCTCCGCCGGAACAATTCTCGTGCGTCAGCGGGGAACTCGCTTCCACCCTGGCAAGAACGTTGGTATCGGCAAAGACGACACCCTGTTCGCGCTCGTCAACGGCAGCGTGAAGTTCGGCGAGCGCCGCGGGCGCAAAGTCGTCGACGTTCTGCCCGAGTAGTACATCGCGCTACGCCAGCAGGCGTTATCGCAGTGTGTCGATGCCTTGGGGCAAAGACTCTGACTTGAATCCGAGCAGCGTGACTGCTTGCCGGCACGCAAACCTGTCAGTCATTCCTCCGACATAGGTGACTGCATTACGAAGCGCTTGTTCGCTGCCAGCATCAGCGACGGGTAAATCATCGCCAGTAGGAAGCAAATGGGGTCGGTCGGCGTAGTGCTCGACGAGTGCACGCAACATGGTGATAACTGATCGTCCTTGTTCGACAGATGCAGGACGGAGATACACCTGCTCATAGTTGAACTGACGAAACGCAGCGAGAGCATCAGCGACATCGGGAGTCATGCCAATGCGACCTGTTGTGGCGGCGGCCTCGATCATGGCGTTGATGAAGACATGAAGTTGCGAGCGCCGTTCTGTTCCGCAGAGATTGGCGACTGTGGTCGGAAGTTGGCGTGGCGAAACGATGCCTGCTGCAACCGCATCTTCGAAGTCGTGGCAGACATAGGCAATGCGGTCGGCCCAACTGACCACTTCGCCTTCTGCGGTGCGAGGTGCAGGTCGCGACCAACTGTGATTGCGCACGCCGTCCAGCGTTTCTAGACAGAGATTGAGTGGCGTCAACACCACATCGGCTCCCCAGACGGCGTGGTCGTAGCCTTCGGGGAGATACTGAGACAACGCGTCTTCGGACGCGTGGCCACCAGGACCGTGACCACAGTCGTGTCCGAGAGCGATGGCTTCTGTGAGTGCGACATTGAGTCGTAAGGCACGCGCCACTGACACAGCAACTTGAGCAACTTCCAAAGCATGTGTGAGTCGAGTGCGTTGATGGTCGTCGGGAAAAACGAATACTTGGGTCTTTCCGGCAAGTCGTCGGAAAGAAGTGGCATGCAAGATGCGATCACGGTCGCGCTCAAAACACGAGCGATACGGGTCGGGGTCTTCGGGAAGTAGTCGATTGCCTGCGCCGACTGCCCTTGTGGCGTGCGGGGCAAGTTCTTGCTCTGTGTGGGCGTCGCGCTCTGAACGGTCAGCGATGTGGGTGGTACCAAGGCCCGCCCATGAGTCGGAGTGGGCCACACGAATATCGCTGTTTGAAGCATTGCCGCTCATGGTGGAAGCCCATGTGTGGGCACGCTCCGTGTGCTCGTGTGCCTGTTCATGTTCGCTGAGCGGAGGAGTGTTCGACTCGTGCGACGACATGTGGTCAGCGTACGGGAACGGTGTGACAGCGGTGACGACATCTTGGAAGTATGACTCCCAGAGTAGGAACTGGAGCACCGGTAGCCTCACAGACGTCTCTATGAGTGGATTTGTCGACGAAGCGCAACTCAATGTCACCGGTGGTGATGGTGGCGCTGGTTGTGTCGCATTTCGTCGCGAAGGTCCAGTGGCATTCGGTGGACCCAATGGTGGTGACGGCGGAAAAGGCGGCGATGTCTGGCTGGTTGCCGATCGCAATGTGGCATCACTTCTCGCCTTTCGCGACCATCCACACCGACGCGGAGAAAATGGCCTCCACGGCAAAGGCAAAGACTTGCATGGTCGCCGAGGTGAAGACCTCAAGGTGCACGTCCCAGAGGGCACGGTCGTTCGCGACATGTACAGCGGTGAAATTCTCGCTGACCTCATGAACCATGGCGACCAGTGGTTGGCGGCCCATGGCGGTCGGGGTGGTCGTGGCAATGCAAAATTTTTGAACAACAAGCGTCGCGCCCCCACGTTTGCAGAGCAAGGCGAACACGGCGAAGAATGTTGGCTCAAACTCGAATTGAAGCTCATGGCCGATGTTGCGCTCGTTGGGTTCCCGAATGCTGGCAAGAGCACGTTTATTTCCACGGTGTCTGCGGCGAAGCCAAAGATCGCCAACTATCCGTTCACAACCCTCGAGCCACACCTGGGTGTGGTGCGCCTTGGCGATGAAGTCGAGTTTGTGATGGCAGATATTCCCGGACTTATCGAGGGAGCAAGTGAAGGTCGCGGCCTCGGTCACCAATTCCTTCGCCACATCGAACGGGCGCGGGTGTTGTGCTTCCTTATCGACCTCATTGCTCTCGATGGAATCGAACCCGACCGTCAGCTCGAAGTACTTCGTCAGGAAGTGGGTAGATATCAGCCAAAGCTTCTCGAACGCCCTTCGTTGATTGTCGGTACGAAGGACGACAGCGTTCCACCCGAAGTTCTCGAGGAGTGGCCCCACGTTCACATGTCGTCCATCACTACGAACAATGTGCGCAAAGTTCTCAACACGCTTGCTGAGTTAGTGTCTCGTGCCAGGGCGGAAGAGGTCAACCAAGAGTCGAACATCATCATGCGTCCGCTGCCTGAAAATGCATGGGTTGAGCGCACGGCAGACAATGAGTTCCGCGTTCACGGTCGAGCCGCAGAGCGTGTCGTCGCCCTGAACGATGTCACCAGCCCGGAGGCCCTCAATTACATCGACGATCGCCTCAACAAGCTTGGGGTCAACAAGTTGCTGTCCCGGGCAGGTGCGCGAGATGGCGACGTGGTCTGGATCGCGCAATTCAGTTTTGAATACCACGCGGATATGTGAGCCTGTGGTCATGCGAATCGTTCTGAAAATCGGCACGTCATCGCTCACCGATGACAAGGGAGTACTCATTCCGTCTGTCATTGCATCAGTGACAGATCAAATTGCCGATGTGCGTGCTTCTGGTCATGAAATTCTTCTCGTCACCTCCGGGGCTGTCGCCTCAGGTGTGGCCGGACTCGGAATGGCAGAGCGTCCCACCGACACGCTCAGCCTCCAGGCACTCAGTGCTGTCGGACAACCCCAATTGATGGCGGCCTACAACGGAGAACTCATGCGACATGGTCTCGTTGGTGCGCAAGTGTTGCTCGTGCCCAACGACTTTGTTGACCGACATCAGTATCTTCACGCCAAGAACACATTGATGCGTCTCATCGAGTTGGGTTGCGTACCGATTATCAATGAGAATGACGCCATTGCCAACGATGAAATTCGCTACGGCGACAATGACCATTTGGCGGCGTTGCTCAGTCATCTTGTGTCGGCAGATTTGTTGTTGCTGCTGACAGACACCGACGGTCTCTACACAGCAGATCCGAATTCCGATGCGAGCGCAACTCTTGTTACATATGTCGCCGCCGATGATCCGCTCATGAGTGTCGATGCCGGAGGGTCAGGAACCAATCGGGGGAGTGGTGGCATGGCATCGAAGCTTGCGGCAGCGCGCATCGCATCCTGGTCTGGCGTCACTGCAGTCGTTGCATCTGCGCAACGTGAGAACGTGGTGCGCGATGTCGTGGCTGGTGCAACGTTAGGTACGCGATTCGCGCCACACGATCGCAGTCTCTCTGCGCGAAAGTTGTGGATCGCGTTTGCAGCCGACGTCGTCGGTACGGTGACGGTCGATTCAGGTGCCGCCGAGGCGTTGCGAAGCGCAGGCCGATCACTTCTGCCTGCCGGTGTCGTCGACGTGAGCGGCTCGTTCGCCGCTGGCGATGTGGTCGATGTGTCACTTGCCGACGGTCGCATCATCGGTCGCGGCCGGGCTTCCGTCGATGCCGCTGACGCTCGGTCTATGCAGGGGAAACGCACATCTGACATCGAAGGCCAACGCTCGACAGTCGTCATTCACCGTGACGATCTAGTTGTGTTCTAGGCAGCCCGTAGAACGAGCATATTCAGACTGAAATTTCGGCGTCGGGAGTTGCCGAGCCTCGCCTTGGCAGAAGGCCGCTCACTTGCCTGATCTCAGGTACCCGCAGTGCAAAGAGCGCGCCGACATACACGACGAATCCCACGACGAGGCTGAAGAAAAGCTCTGCCAACTCGGAATAGCCCGAGGTTGGTTTGAGGGCGCGGTCTACACCGATGACAGCTAGCGACATGATGGTCACTGCGACGATGCAACGCGCCAGAAGCGTTCCGAGCGCTCTCCACTTGACTGCCCTGTGTTTGACGTGAAGAAGCCACAGCACAATGACTGAGGAAATGAGGTATGCGAGCGCAAAGGCAAGGCCGAGGCCGAGTACGCCATGACGTTCGACGAGCCACACAGCGAACACCACGTTCAAGATATTCTCCACCAAGTTCACGAGAAACGGTGTTCGAGTGTCGTGGTGTGCATAAAAGCCACGGAGCGCAAAAATGTAGATGGAGAATCCGAGCAGACCGACCGCGAGGCCGATGAGTGCGCGCGACGTGTTGTAGGTGGCTTCTGATGTGAAGTGGCCGTGTTGAAGAAAAATGCGCAGGATTGGTTCGGCCAGAAGAATCATGCCCAGCGAAGCAGGCAAAGTGAGCAAGCTGATCCAGCGGAAACCTGCCGTCATGCCACCCGCGAAACCGTCACTGTCGTTGTTGCGCACACGGCGCGATAGCTCGGGCACGAAGGTGGTGGCGATGGAAATGGCAAGCAGGCCGTGTGGCAGATAAAAGAACGTCATTGCCTTTGAGTAGGCATCTTGGTTTCCACTTCCGGGTTGGGCGAGATTCTTGATAACCACCAAACACACCTGATTGGTGACGACGTAACCAAAAGTCCAGAACGACAGTCGTGCCATCGTGCGAACTGCCGGGTGACGTAGCTCTGGCTTGAACGACAAGCGGATATTTGCACGTTTGATGGCGGGGACAAGCACAAGGCCCATTGCTGCGATTCCCCCCGTTGCACCAAGAGTGAGCAACCAGTAGAAGGCGTCGTCAACTTTGATGTCGGAGAGACCCGGTGTGCCATCGCGGGTGAACGGGATGAGCAGCAAAAACATGATGGTGACCATGTTGGCCACTGCAGGCGCCCAAGCTGCAGCAAAGAATCGGCGTCTCGAGTTCAGCAATGCAGACGCGATAGCAGTGAGCCCATAAAAGAAAATCTGTATAAGGAAGATGCGGCACATCATCGTTCCGACTGCACGGAACTGGTTTGTATCGACAGCGGCACTCGGGTTGAGCGAGAAGATTCGAAAGATGAGGGGAGCGGCAGCGATAGCCAGCAAGGTGGCGAAGGCGAGCACGATGAGCGACACAGTCACAACCGCACTGGTGGCGTCATCGTCCTTGTCTTCTGCGTGACGGGTGAAAATTGGCACGAGGCTTGCTGCGAGCACGCCACCGACGAGCAGTTCGTAGATGGAGTTGGGGGAGTTGTTCGCTCCGTCGTATGCATCGGCGAGAGCTGTCTGTCCAAGAATGACACCGAGGACGATGACACGCATGAGGCCAGTGAGCCGAGACACAGCTGTGCCAATGGCGACGATCACCGTGTCTTTGAACATGGGTAGAAGCGTAGGGAAAAGGTCCCCGACCCACCTCTATTCAATGGTGCCAACTAGGGTCGTCTCTTATGGCTCCTCGCTTTGAATCCGTTCAATCCGTCCGTGACGGTCTGCGCAAGGTCAACTATCTCGCCGACGATGGAATTGCCGGAGTGGCGTTTCTTGCCGACCGACTGGGCAAGCCGGTTCTCGTCGAAGGTCCTGCAGGTACGGGCAAGACCCAACTCGCAAAGAGCATCGCTGACATGACCGGTGCTCGCCTCATTCGTCTTCAGTGTTACGAGGGCCTCGATGAGTCGAAGGCACTCTACGAATGGAACTACAAGAAGCAGTTGCTACGCATCCAGGCAGATCGCAAGTCTGACTCATGGTCAGAGATTCATGACGACATCTTCGGTCCAGACTTCCTTCTGACTCGACCATTGTTGGAAGCCATCACGGCTGATGATCCGGTGGTGTTGCTCATCGACGAAGTTGACCGAGTCGAAGTTGAAACCGAAGCACTGCTGCTCGAAATCTTGTCCGAGTATCAGGTTTCTATTCCCGAGCTTGGAACCATCACAGCGAAGCAGGTTCCGCTGGTTTTCTTGACATCGAACAACACGCGTGAGCTGTCGGAGGCGTTGAAGCGTCGCTGTTTGTTCTTGCACGTCGACTATCCGGACATGGACCGCGAGAAAGAAATTGTTCTTGCAAAGGTCGAGGGAATTTCCCAGAACTTGGCAGACCAGATTGCTCGCATCGTTCGAAGTATCCGCCAGCTCGACCTCAAGAAGGCCCCATCTGTCAGCGAGACTCTCGACTGGGCGCGCACTCTCGTGCTGCTCGGCATTGAGCACATCGAAGCCGAGCAAGCCAAAGAGACGTTGCACATCCTTCTCAAGTACCAGACAGACATCGCGAAAGCCGCGAAGGAACTGTCAGTCGACAAGTGACCCGAGGCGAGTGATGCTCGACCTGATGTCCGGGTTCATCTCGGAACTGAGAAATGCGGGTCTTCCCGTCAGCTTGACGGAGAACCTCGATGCGATGGAGGCGATCAAACACATCCCGCTCGAGAATCGCGATGCGTTCAAGTATGCATTAGGTGCAACGCTGGTAAAGAACAACGCTCACTGGCGCTCGTTCGAGACGGTGTTCGAGGTGTACTTCAGTTTGCGCGGGCCTGAATACGCCATCGCCGACGACGCGGACGCTGGCGACTTCTGGCGCGAGATGCAAGAACAACTGCAAAGCCAAGATGGTGACAGCCGAGGTGCAGCCGGTGGGGCGATGGATCAAATGACGCCTGAAGAGATGATTGCGATGCTGATGAAGGCTCTCATGGCAGGTGACCAAGCACTGATGCGGGCTCTTGCCCGACAAGCTGTGCAGCGATTTGCGGGCATGGAACCTGGTCGCCCTGTTGGTGGCACGTACTACTTGTACCGCACGCTGAGGAACCTCGACCTCGATTCAATGCTCGAGAAATTGATGGACGCGAGTCGTGACGAAGTGGGTGGGCAACTGACGCCACTTGAAGAGCGTCTCGAGCGCGACGAACACGAACATCGCATCGAGCAGTTCAAGCAAGAGATTGAAGCTGAAATCCGTCGTCGGCTCGTGGCAGACCGCGGAGCAGAAGCGATGGCAAAGACGCTTCGCAAACCCCTTCCAGAAGATGTCGAATTCATGCATGCCAGTCGTGACGAGATGCAAGGTTTGAAGAAGGCTTTGCAGCCGTTGACACGGAAGCTTGCGGCGCGATTGGCACGCAAACGCAAGCACGAGCGCCGCGGTCCGCTTGATTTTCGCAGTACGGTTCGCCACAGCCTCAGCTACGGCGGCGTTCCAGCAGACCCGCGTTTCAAGTACCCCAGGCCTGCGAAGCCTGAGTTGATGGTTGTTGCAGATATTTCTGGCAGTGTCGCGGCCTTTGCCCGCTTCACGCTCATGCTGGTGTACGCCATTCAGGGTCAGTTCTCAAAGGTTCGATCGTTTGTCTTCATCGACGGCATCGACGAAGTCACCGGTTTCTTCAAGGGCACCGAAGACATCAGTGAAGCAATCCACAAAGTGAACACCGAAGCAGACGTCATCTGGGTCGACGGGCACAGCGACTACGGCCATGCCTTTGAAGTGTTCTGGGAGAAATATGGTCGAGACGTTGGCCCGAAGACCACGGTGTTGCTTCTCGGCGATGCCCGCAACAACTATCACGCCTCCCAATCGTGGGTCATCAAAGAGATTCGCCAAAAGGCTCGGCATGTGTATTGGTTGAATCCTGAGCCACGGAGTTACTGGAACACGGGTGACTCGATTGTTGGGGAATATGCCACGCATACCGACGGCGTGTATGAATGTCGGAACATGCGACAGCTCGAGGCATTCGTCGAGAAATTGGCCTGATCATGTCGAACACTCGCTTGGTGCTCGTGCGGCATGGAGAGTCGAATGCCACGGTGAGTCGGTCGATTGGCGGCCCTCGAACATGCACGGGTCTTTCACCACTTGGTCGCATTCAGGCCGAGCGTCTGCGTGACCGTTGGTTGCGTCACCCCGAGGTGAATGTGGATGTATTGATGTCGAGCGCCTTTCCGCGCGCCCGGGAAACCGCCCAAATCATCGCACCGGCACTTGGAAGCATGAGCGTTCAGGTGGATCCATTGTGGGGTGAGCACGATCCTGGCCCCGAGTGCGATGGCCTCACATATCGCGATTTCGTCGATCGTCACGGGATGCCAGATTGGGAAGCCAATCCATACAACGTGATCTTTCCTGGTGGAGAAACCGTCGCTGAGTTCCATCATCGCATCGGAATTGCCCTGCATCGCACAGTGCGCGAACACCAGGGAAAGACAGTGGTTGTGTGTTGCCATGGTGGGGTGGTTGATGCCGTGTTGCGTATGTCGCTGCGGTCTTCGCTAACGGGTGGTTTCGAAGTGCACACGATGAACACGTCGATTACTGAGATGGTTGAAGTACGCACGGGTCGTTGGAGGCTGGTTCGTTACAACGACCACGGTCATCTGGCTGGGCTACCGTCTGCCACATCGTCAGAAATCGAATCTCAGCAACAATCAGCAGAGTGAAGGCCCGTGATGGGCGCTGACAAAGTTGACGTCATCGTCGTTGGTGGCGGAACTGCCGGCTGCTCGTTCGTGTCGCATCTGTGTGCGGTATCCGACTTGTCTGTGTCGTTGTTCGAAGCAGGCTCCTCATTTTCCTCACATCCGAGCAACCTCTTCACGTCGATGGCTCGAAGTGGGGTGATGGACACGTCACTGACTGCATCTGCATTTGCAAACGGTGACTCGTATGCGTATCTGCAGGCACAGGTACTGGGCGGTGGCAGTGCGGTCAATGGGCTCATTGCGCTACGTGGGGCCATTGACGACTTCAACGAATGGTGCGAATACGACGGTCTCGCTGATTGGTCATGGGAACGAGTCGAACCGTGGTTTCGGGCGGTCGGCACGCCAACATCGCTCATTGAGGAATCTGTCCCACAGTCCGTGGCCCGACTACTGCATGACTCGTGGCCTGGGTCGCTCGCTGTTCCGTTGGCGGTGGCGCGCAATTCGAGGCAGTCCGCCGATGGCGAAAGGTTTGCCGCTGCTCGTGAGTCAGGGCGACTGTCGATTAACACACATGCACCGGTCGCGCGTGTTCTGTTCACCGGTTCGCGCGCAACTGCAGTCGAGCTTGCTGATGGTTCTCGGCATGAAGCGAGGAACATAGTGATGTGCGCGGGAGCGTTGCGCACGCCAGTGTTGCTTCGTCGGTCGGGGGTCGACGCCGAGGGACTTGGTGAGAACCTTCAGGATCATCCAAACGT
>Ga0169931_10000403_pt1 | contig 70631 bp, 65 predicted proteins | sample Kivu_15m_20L_FD_129675 | JGI IMG/M metagenome (GOLD analysis project Ga0169931, IMG submission 129675) | Freshwater microbial communities from Lake Kivu, Western Province, Rwanda to study Microbial Dark Matter (Phase II) - Kivu_15m_20L... | ecosystem: Environmental > Aquatic > Freshwater > Lake... | reverse complement strand
TCGTTGAGCCCTTCCTGGTTCTCCTTGTGCGTCTGCGGCATCGTGGCGAGTTCCAGTGAGGGCAGCGCTGTCAGGCCACCGACATAGTTTGCCATGATCTGATCCGCGGAGATGGCGATGTGGATCTGATTGCGCTTCGCCGCATTCGGCAGCGAGGCCGTGAGCCAAGTGGAAAGCTCCAGCGCATGCGGCGCGCCATTGAACGGCGAGATCGCAACACCCGAGATGCCTTTCACCATGAGGCACTGGTTCAAAATCGGCTGCAAAGCCTCCAGAGCGGGCGGTGGCGACTTCAGGAAGCTCTCCGGCGACTTTGGCCAGAACTGATCCATGATCACCCCATGCGGCATATACATGAACCCAAGCCGCACCGGTGGCTTGTAGCTTGTCTTGCCTTTGATGGCATCTGCCCAGCCCATGGTTTCGAGCAAAGGAAGCCCCAGCGAGGCTCCGAGGCCTCGGAGACAGGCGCGGCGATTGATGAGGTGGGACATGGCGGTGCGGGGTTACTCTTGGACTCTACGGTTCAAAAACGGATAACTCGTCACAATTTCGCTAATGAGCGTCTGCATCTTGTGGCCGTCCTTCGTGATGGTTTGGAGCATCTGGTCCACGATGATGTGGTCGTAGCCGTCGAGTTGGCGGCAGAGGGCGTAGGCGAGGAGTTTTTCGGTGAGGTTGCGGGTCAAATCGGTTTCGCGGGCGGCGATGAGGGCTTTGAGTTCTTTGGGGGACGAGAAGCGCTTGCCGCCGGGGAGTTCGCCGACGGCGTCGATGGGGCCGCCGGACTCGTCCTTGTCGCGCCAGCGACCGACGGCGTCGAAGTTTTCCAAACCGAAGCCGATGGGGTCGAGGATCTTGTGGCAGTTGTTGCACACGACATTCGTGCGATGCAGTTCGGTGCGCTGGCGCAGGGTTAGATTGGCGACTTTCTTCTGATCCTGCTTATCGAGCGCGGGCACATTCGGCGGTGCGGGCGGCACGCGCTGGCCAAGCACTTGCTCCAGCACCCACACGCCGCGTTTCACGGCGCTGGTGCGCGTGGCGAAGGACGTCGTGGCGAGCACGCCGGGCATGCCGAGGATGCCGCCGCGGTTCGCGTCGTTGAGCTTTACCTTCTGCATCGCATCGCCCGTGATCTGCTTTTCGAGGCCGTAGATCTTCGCCAGCGTGCCATTGAGGAAGGTGTAGTCGCTGTTCACAAAGCTGACGACGCTGCGGTTCTCGCGCACGATGCTTTCAAAGAAGAGCCGCGCCTCGTCATACATCGCACTACGCATCTCCGGCGTCATTTGGGGGAACTTCTGCGCGTCGAAGGTCTTGTCCTTCAACTCCGCCGTGCCGAGCCACTGTGCTCCAAAGCCGTCAAACAGCGCCCGCGAGCGTTTGTCGGCCAACAGTCGCTTGGTTTGCGCTTTCAGCACATCGGGCTCGTGCAATTTGCCTTCGTCGGCGAGCTTTGAGAGTTCCTCATCCGGCATGGTAGCCCAAAGGAGATACGAGAGGCGGCTGGCGAGCTGGTAATCATCGAGCGGCACGATCTTCTCGCCCGTCGGCGCGTCTTTGGACGGTGTGATGAAAAGGAACTGCGGCGAGACGAGCACCGCTTTGAGCATCAGACGCAGCGCAGCGTTGCGATCGAGCTTGTTGGCCGTTCCGAGGTCGAAAACCTTCGCCAGCAGGTCGAGTTCGGCTTCGGTGGGCGGACGGCGGTAAGCGGTGCGGGCAAGTTTTTGCGCCACATCTCGCACATTCGCCTCTTTGGCTCCAAACAGCCGATTTTGAACCTGTGCAGGCATTTTCTGCAGCGCCGCATTCGCGATGCCGAGATACTGCTCCGTCTGCATCGGCGAGAGCGAGTTGAGATAGCCCTCGCCGGGCACTTCATCGGGCAATTCCTTCGCGATGGCGGCATCGACGCCGAGTAAATCATGCAGCGTGTTGCCATACTCGACCTTTGTGAGCCGACGAATCACAAACGGCCCCGGATCGCGGGTGCTGAGGTATTTGATTTGAGCGAGTGCGTCGAGAAAGCGTTGCCGCTCGTCGTCGGAAGGTTGGTCCGCATCGTCCGGCGGCATGTCGTGTGCCTGGACGTTTGCCATGGCCTCCATCCACTTGCGAGTGAAGGCCGGATCGCCCGGCTTGCGCACGGCGACTTTGAGATTGAGCCCGGCTTTGGGCCGGTCGCCGTGGCATTCGGCGCAGTATTTGGCCACAAACTTCTCCACGTCCTGCTTGAAAGCCTTTTGGGCGGCGGATTGCTGCGCGGCGAGTTCCTTGTCCTCCTCCGCGTGGAGGAAAAACGGCAGCGTGAACGAGGTAACGAGACAAATGAAGGTCTTGGAGGTCAAAGCGGGGACTTTGTATGACGGGCCAAACGATGAGGGTCTATCGGCCTTCACGAGAAGCTCCCTGCTTCAGACTCCAACGCCACATCCGTCACGCCACGCCACGCCGCCTGCTGAACAGGCCATATTTCGGACTGAAGATGTAGGCGAGCAGGAAGAAGGTGCCGAGAACGACGATGATGGTGGCGCTGACGCTCCATCCGAGCGGATAGGAAAGAAAAAAGGCGATCAATGAACCAGCGGCACCGAGAAGTCCGCCGCCCCAGAAGAGCGTGCGGGCATTGTTGGTGAGGAGATAGATCGTGGCAGCGGGAGCGACCATCAAACCGACGCTGAGGATGCAACCAACGGCCTGCAGCGAGGACACGAGCACGAGGATGGTGACAGCGAAGGTGGCGTAGTTCAGCAAACGCACCGGCACACCGAGGCTGGCGGCGATGTTGGGCTCGAAGAGATAGATGAGCAGCGGTCGTTGCAGCGCGGTGAGCGTGATGACGGCGATCGCGCTGATGCCAAAGGCGATCCACAGGTCGGAGTCGGCCATGCCGATGATGCTGCCGAATAGCCATTCATCGAGTTTTTGCCGCACATCGAGGTTTTTGAGGATCAGCAGGCCAGCGGCGAAGGCGGTGGTGTAAAGCACGCCCATGGCGGTGTCTTGATCGAGCCGTGAAGTGCGGGAAAGGAAGATGGAGCCGAGGCCGACAATGAGCGCCGCAAAGATCGCCCCAAAAAGCGCACTCCATTGCGAGAGTCCGGCGATCAAAACAGCGACGGCGAGGCCTGGCAGCAAGGAATGCGAGATGGTGCCGATCTTGAGCGCGGATTTGCGCAGCACGACGAAGGCGCTGACGAAGCCGTTGGAGAAACCAATCAGCAAACAGGCCAGCAAGGCGCGTTTGGCGATGGGTTCGGCTAAGAAGTCGGTGATCGTGGGCATGAGCGAGTTCTCAGTTCTCAGTTCTCAGTTCGCTGTTGTAGGCGGCGGCGATGTTGTTTTTCGTGAAGGCGTCGGAAACGGGGCCGAAGGCGACCTGATGACGCCGGATGAGGAGGACATCGTCGAAGTTTCCCTCAACCGTTTGCAGGTCGTGGTGACTGGCGATGAGCAGGCGGCCTTCGGCAGTGAGTTCTTTGAAAAGGCGGCTCAAATTCTCCTGCGCGGGCTTATCGAGCCCGGTGAAAGGCTCGTCGAGCAGCAACACATGCGCTTCCTGAGCCAAAGCACGGGCGATGAAGGCGCGCTGCTGCTGGCCGCCGGAGAGGGCGCTAATCTGGCGGTTTTGCAGATCGCCGAGTTCCATGCTGGTGAGTGCGCGCTCGACGATCTCGGCGTCATGACGCGAATACTGCCGCCACCAGCCGAGATTCGGATAGCGGCCCATTTCAACCAGGCCACGCACGGTGATGGGGAAATTCCAGTCGATGTCACCGCGCTGCGGCAGGTAGGCGAGTTCGTGGCTGCTGCGAGTGAGAGGTTCGCCCCGCCAGAGAATTTTTCCGCTGTCGGCTGCGATGAGGCCGGCGAGGGATTTGAGCAGCGTGCTCTTGCCCGCGCCATTCGGGCCGATGAGCGCCATGCTGCGCCCGCATTCAGTGGCAAAGCTGATTTTTTCGAGCGCCCGCACTTCCTGATACTGAATGCTGAGATCGACGACTTCGAGCCGGTGATGCTGCGTGTGCTGGCAGCCTCCGCCCCAGCAGACGTGCTCCTTCGTTTTGTCATGGATGGGCGCGGTGCTCATTTCCAGGTGAAGGTGATGACTTCGTCGAGGCTGCCCCCGGATGACCAGCGTGTCTCGCTGTGTGAATCGAGGCCATCAGGCTCGACTTCCACCGAGATGGCCGTGTCGGGCGTGTTTTCCGGCCAAGTGGCCGCCAAGAGCACATCGACGCCGTCTTTGAGCGCTTTCAGCGTGACATCAACCTCGATGGGAGACTCGGCCACGGCGTTGACGAGTTCTTTGTCGCCTATCTTGAGGCTGAGCGTGGCTGGCTTGTGCGCGTAGCGCAGACGCAGGATGGACTTCACGGCCTGCTCTTCCTTTTTTTCTGTTTTCGCGACTGTTCTGGCCTGCGCGTTGCCGGTGAGATGGCTCAGCGGTATGGCCAGCACGATGAACGCGAGGACGAGCAGAAAAATCTGGATGGGAGGAGAGCCACGCATGGTCAGTTCGCGGGAGCAGGAGCCAGCGCGGCAACAATGGCGCGGACATTGTGCGCGAGCATCGTTTCAAAAGTGTGCGCATTCTTCGCGGTGCCATCAGCCACGAGTGAGTCGCCAATCTTCACCCCGGTGCTGCGGGCGATCTCGGCGAGAACCTTCGGATTCGCCTGATCCTCGGGGAAGACGGCCTTGATGCCGTGTTCGCGAATCTCGGCGATGGTTTCGGCGACGTGCTTCGAATCCGCATCGTCATTGCGACCGACACCGAGCAGGGAGATGGGCTCGAAGCCGAACTCTTTGCAAAAGTAACCGAAGGCCGAGTGCGCGGTGACAAGCTTGCGGTCTTTGCGCGACACCTTGGCGACTTCCTTCTGCGCCCAGCGTTTCAACTCGTCGAAACGCTTCACGGCCACTTTGGCATTCGCTTCGAAGGCGGCCGCGTTGGCAGGATCGGCCTCCGTGAGCACATCCGCCACGATGCGGGCGGCGCGCTTCATGTTTTCCGCGCTATGCCACCAGTGCGGGTCGAATTCGCCGTGATGGTGATCGTGGCCCTCACTGTGGTCGTGATTGCACACGTAGGGGATGGAGGGGACTTTTTCGCCGACTTCGACGAGTTTCACACCTGCGCCGAGACTGTCGCGCAATTTGTCGAGATAGGTTTCCAGCTCCTTGCCGGAGGCCAGCAGGAGCTTTGCGCCGCGCATCGAGGCGATGTCCTTGGGCGCGGGCTCAAAGTGATGAACGTCGCCGCCAGGCTTGAGGATCTCGATGACCTCGATGTTTGCTCCGCCGACCTGCTTCGCGAGATCGGAAACGATGGGATGCAGAGATGCGACTTTCATCGGCGCGGCATGGCCGATGGCGAAGGACAGCGCGAAAGCTGCGAGGAAGGTTTTCATGGCGGTGGCGGATTCGCAGCATGGATAGCCTTCGCTCAAAGCTGTTGCAACTTGATTGCCGGTTGGCGAAGGACCCCCATGTCCGAAACTCCCTCCTGGAAGCTTGAGCACTCCTACGCACGACTTCCTGCGCTCTTTTTCTCCGAAGTCGAGCCTACCCCGGTGCGTGAGCCGCGCTTGGTGATCTTCAATCACGCGCTGGCCGGCGAGCTTGGCCTGCCTGAGGACAAGGCGGAGGTCTATGCCGGCAACGAACTGCCGCCGGGCGCACGGCCCATCGCGCAGGCTTACGCAGGGCATCAGTATGCGAATTTCACCGGACTTGGCGACGGTCGTGCGTTGCTGCTTGGCGAGCATATCACGCCGGATGGCGAACGTTTTGACATCCAGCTCAAAGGGCCGGGACCGACTCCTTACTCGCGGCGCGGTGACGGTCGTGCAGCGCTCGGACCGATGCTGCGCGAGTATCTCATCAGCGAAGCCATGCATGCGCTGGGCATCCCGACAACACGCAGCCTGGCCGTGGCAGCCACCGGCGAGAAGGTGTGGCGCCAGGAAGGCGGTCTGCCCGGTGCGGTGCTCACGCGTGTGGCGGCCAGCCACATTCGAGTCGGCACCTTTGAGTGGGCGGCGGCCCATCGCGATGTCGAGGCGCTGCGGGCACTCGCCGAGCACACCCGGCAGCGTCATTACCCGGAGATCGAAAACAACGCTGCGGCGCTGTTTGAGGCAATTGTGGAGCGACAGGCCTCACTGATCGCAAAATGGATGTGCGTCGGGTTCATTCATGGCGTGATGAACACGGACAACCTAGCCTTGAGCGGCGAGACGATCGATTATGGGCCGTGCGCGTTCATGGATGCGTATGATCCATCCACGGTGTTCAGCTCGATCGACCGCAACGGCCGTTACGCGTATGGCAATCAGCCGTCCATCGCCCAATGGAACCTGGCTCGGCTGGCAGAGGCCATGCTGCCGCTGTTTCATGTCGATGAGAAGCAAGCGCTCGACGTCGCGAACGAGCTGATCGCAAAATTTGAGGCGCACTACCAGCGCCACTGGCTTGCCGGCATGCGCGCGAAGCTCGGCTTGTTCACCGAGGAGCCTGAGGATGGGTCCTTGATTCAGGAGCTGTTGAAATGGATGGAGGAAACGGAGTCCGACTTCACCAATACTTTCGCAGCGCTCGCGGCAGGAATCTGCGAAGCAGCGGACTGGCACGGTCGCTGGCAGCAAAGACTCGCCAGACAACCGCAGTCCGTGGAGGAGGCCGGACGCCTGATGCAACGAAGCAATCCAGCCTTCATCCCTCGGAATCACAAGGTGGAGGAGGCCCTGTCAGCCGCTCAGGAGGGAAACATGGAGCTGTTTCAGAAGCTTTTGGAAGTCGTCACGCATCCCTGGGATCACACGCGAAAACTGCCCGAGTATTCGAAGCCGGGCACACCGGCGGGCTATCGGACTTTCTGCGGAACGTGATCGTGCCGAATGCCGCGAGTGCGTGCGCGTTGAGCAGAACCCATCGCGTAGTCTTTGAACCAATGGCTTGCCTTCTCAGGATCAAGCCAGGGTTTGGAACTCGGTAGTTTGCAAAACATCGCGTGGCATTCGTCGCGGTAGGCGCGGCCCATTTCCTTGGCGATCCAGGCTTCATAATCGGCGAGCCAGGCGGTGAAGATGCGGCTGCTGCGGGTGAGTTCGGCGAGATTGCTGCTGTCGAACTCTTTGAAGTCATACTCGCCGGGCACGACGGGCGTGGTGCGGTGGTGGACGTAGCAACGCTTGGCGTTGCGGATGAAAAGGAAGCCGCATTTTCCGCCTTCGCAGGGATACCAGCCGGCGCAGGCACCGTGGAGTTCGATCATGCCGTCTTCCCACGGCTTGCAGTAGCAACTGGTGCCTTGCAGGCCTTCGCTGCGGTGTTTTTCAAAGCCGTGCTTGAGGAGCAAATTGCCTTCGGTGAGCACATCGCGACCCCAGAAGAACATCTGCTGGCCGAGACCGGCGGTGAGGTCGTTGAGGTGGCCACGGGTGAGGGATGCAGGGGCCGTTAAAGGCTCGACGCGAGTGAGTTTACGCCGCCACAGCATACTCGATGACCTCCGCTTGTTGGTTGAGTTGCTCGTCTTCCTCGGGATCGACGGCGCATTGGCAGTCGGAGCAGCATTTGAGGTCGTCGAGCAGGAAGCCGCGTTGTTTCCACAGATCGAGCCCATCTTCGATGTCGATGCCGAGACGTCCGGCGATCTCGCGGGCGATGACGCCAAAGCGGGCGCGGTATTTGTAGATGAAGCAGAACAGCATGCCGCGATGCTGCAACGAGGGGCCGCTGTAAAAGAGGCCGGGCGTGAGCGTGGATTCGTCGGCGGCTTCGCTGAAGACGGGCGAGCCTTTTTTCCACTCCCAGAGGTCGCGGAGAGGCTCGATGGCGCTGCGGAAGCCGGTGCAGAGGATGGGCGGCGTGGGGCTCTGGAAGGGTTTGCAGTGTCGCACGTCGAGTTCGAAGCCGCTGCGCACGGTGCGGATGCCGAGCACCTCGGCGTTTTTGTAGAAACGGACGGTGCCGGAGGCTTCGAGGAGCGCGGTTTTGAGTCGATCACGCGTGCGAGGGCTGAGGGCGCGGCTGGGATCGGGATCGTCGCTGTCCCAGGGATGACCGCGGGAGAGGAGATGCACTTGTTTGCCGAGGTGCATGAGCTGGATGGCGGCGTCGATACCGCTCTCGTAGCCGCCGATGACCGTGAAGACATCGCCCTTGAGCTGCTCCCAATCGCGGATGGAACTGTTGTGGACGCCCAAATCGGCTCCTTCGATGCCGCCGAGATCGGGACGTGCGAATTCGCCGACGGCCCAGATGACGTAGCGGGCGGTGCGCGGGCCCTTCGAGGTCTCCACCTCGAAGAAATGGGGCATGCGACGCACGCCATTGACCCGGACGCCGATCTCGACAACGAGCTCGTAGTGCTTCACGCAGGCTCGGAGGTAGGTGGCGTAGGCTTTGCCGCTGGGATGCTGCGTGTGAAGGAAATCGGCGGGCGAGGTCTCGGGCGAGATGGAGTTCAAATCGGCGAAGCCGAAGTTGTTCGAGTGAAAGGAGGGCGTGAGGAGCGACATCTGCTCCGGCCAGGCGTCAAAGCTGGCCCCGACTCTTTTTTCATCGACCACGACGACATCCTCGACACCCGCCGCCTGAAGCGCAAGCGCACACCCCAGCCCCGCAGGACCGGCACCGACGATGAGAACATTGTGGGAGAGCTTCATGAGAGTGGAGATCGGTTTTTGGCAGAATGATGGGTGGCAGAATGATATTTTTGGTGGGCTGGCTTGGAGATCATTTTGCCAGTCATCATTTTGCCTGAGTGAAAAGCACCGCCAGCAGCCATGCACTCGCGATGGAAGTGAGCATCTGGCGTCCGGCGACTTTCGCGGCGAAGGCCCAGCCCAGTTCCTTGCGGACGGTCCAGAGCGTGACGAGGCAGGCGGTGAAGGTGCTGGCGAGCCACACGAGGACAAATATCTGCCCGGCCGTCATGGCGGTGAAGAGAGCGCCATCGCCGCTGTTCAGCGTGAGCAGGCCGTCTTTGCGCAGGATCGAGAAAAGGATGCCTGGCGCTGCCTCACCCGGCAGGTGAAACAGCCCCAGCATCGGTGCCACGGCCGCCGTGAACCAGGCGATGACTCCGAAATGCTCCAGCAAGGCTGCCACGAGGCAGATAACGATGAAAATGGGCATCGCCTGCTTCAGGAACTGCCCCAGCGCCGCCTTCACCCGCCACCACACCGCCCGCAGCGAGGGCTTTTGCAAAAAGGAACGCTCATGCAGCGGCTGCACCTCCTCAGCAGGCAGCTTGCCATGCCACAACCGCGTGTGCAGCGCCCCGATGACAAACAGCGCCGCGAGATACGGGAAAAACATGCCGGGATGCCCTGCCGCCCCGAAAATGCTGAGCGACGCGCCGATTTGATAGCTGCACGCACTGCCAAAGGAAATGAGCGACACGCACGACTTCCGCGTGCAGGCCGAGCAGGAGCGACTTTGGAAAACGGCCACCACATTGCAGCCGAAACCGGTGAGCACCGGGATCAAATCGCGACCGCTCATCCCGATGCACCGCAGCCAGGGATCGAGTGCGGCGGTGATGCGATCCTTCAGCCCCGTCTCCTCCGCCAGCGCCACGCTCACGCTGATCAGCAGCACCACCGGAAAGGCCCAAAGGAAGGAATACCACCCAAGCGTGATCGCGCCGTAACCGCCGGTGAGCATCACCTGCGCGAGTTGCGGCCAGCTTTGCGCATAGGTCTTCAGCGGCGTGATGGCCAGTTCATCGACCAGCGGTTGCGCCCAACTCGCGAAGACATAGGCCGCATACACCGGCAGCGCAAACATCAGCCCCATGCTCAGCACAGCGAGCCATGGACCGACGATCTTGTGCTCAAAAGGCGTCGTCTCCGGCTGCACGGGCGTGTGGGGCAGTTCAGCAGACTGCTCCGCCAACACATTCAACTGCGCCGCGCTTTGGATCGCCTTCAGCACTCGACCGCGACCGGCGGCATCCAGCTCGCGAGCATTCACCACGACCACCGGGATGCCGAGACGCTCGCGGTAGATTTGCGCGAGGCTGTCGATCTGCTCCGGCGCCTTGTCCTGAAAGGTGATGGCGAGCGCGGTTTTCTTTTGTTGCAGGTCCAGCTCGCGTAACAGCGTCTCCACCTCGCTCACCGCATGCGTGCCGCGGGCCACCAGCAGCACGACATCCGCCTCCTGCATGGCCGCGAGCGCGGTGCGCGTGGTGTGCGCATCGTCATTCACGCGAATGCCCGGCGTATCGACTACCTCACAGCCGCAATCCGCAACGCGGCACTTCCGGCAGATGACCGTCGAGCCGCGAAAGTTCGCCTCATCGCCCGTGGCATGCCCCGTGAGCCCGCGGAAGAGCGCGGACTTTCCAGCGGATTCGAGACCGGCGAGCATCACCTGCGGCATGGAGGGGTTCATGCGCCTACCGAATAACGCAGGGCTTATTTACCGCAACTCATTTGCATTCAAGGAAACGGGTGAAACTGGCAGAATGATGGATGGCAGAATGATTTCAGCGATTGGTCCCAAATTAGCGCCGCATCATTTTGCCATCCATCATTCTGCCGAACCATCGCCCGATGATCTCCAAGCCTTCGGCAAAACGACGCCTGGATCACGAAAACCGCCGCACCGGAGGCCCGATGCGGCGGTTTGTGCGGACGACCTCAACCAAGAAGATCAGAACGAAATCTGCACACCGGCCATGAAGGTGCGAGGGGCACCAGGGACGACGATGTTTTCATTCAAGGAGGAGGTGTAGAAGGTGGAGTCGAAGAGATTGTCCACATCGAAAGTGACGCGGACGTTCTTCGTGGCCTGCCAGTAGGACAGGGCACGCACCGTGGTGTAATCCGGCAGGTTGAAGGTGCCGGCGTCATTGCCGTTTCGCTCGCCGACGTAGGACACGCCGCCGCCGATGCCGAGCTTGCCATACTTGCCGAGGTCAAATTCCTGCACGGCGAGGAGGTTCGCGGTGATGCTGGGGATGTTCAGAAGGGTGGTGCCGGTGGCGATGCTGTCGCTCTCGTCGATCTTCGCGTGCTGATAGGTCACGCTGGCGGAGAGACGGAAGCTGTCGGTGAGATTGCCATTCAGGTCGAACTCGACACCGCGGCTGTTAACCTGGCCCCCGTTGATCATAAAGTCTCCAGCAGGGGGCGGGGCAGTATTATCAATCCGCAGCACATTGCGCTTCTGGATGTCGAAGAGCGAGAGCGATGCGCCCCAGCGTCCCTCTTTGTCCTGATAGCGTGCGCCGATTTCGACGGCACGACCTGATTCCGGTGCAAACGGACTCAAGTTCTGGTCATAGCCAAAATTCGGGCGGAAGGACTGGCTGAAACTGGCAAACGCACTCCATTCATCCGTAGGCAGCCAAGTGAGGCCGACACGCGGAGTCCACGCGCCCTGCTCCTGAGTGATGTTCCGACCGGCGTTGCGATCATAAATGATCTGTTGAAAGCTGTCGTAGCGACCGCCGAGCAGCAGTTTCCAGTGCTTGCCGAATGAAATCTGATCCTGGAGGAAGAAGGCCAGACCTTGAACTTTTTCCGTGCGGTCGAAGGTGGTGCCGAGAGCGGGTTTCGCCTGCCCGTAGATGGGATTGTTGATGAAGAGGTTCGTCGCGTAGTTCCCGCTCAGCAGAATCTGGTCGAGCTCAAACCAATAGTATTCGCTGCCAAAAAGGATGCTGTGCTCGAGGGCACCTGTCGTGAACTTCCCTGCCACCTCGGCCTGGATGGCCCAGTCGGTGCTGTCGTAGTCACGGAAGCGATAGCGGCGGCGCATCTGTGTGCCGCCAGCCGCGATGTCGCGTGTCTCACTGGAGAAACCTTGGAGGCGGTTGATCTTGTGCGAGACACCGAGGCGGAAGAACCAGTCGTCGTTGAACTCATGCGTGAGTCGGAGCTGGTTGGTGTAGTTCTTGATCTGGATCGGCGCATCGCCCGGCTCGCCAAAGAAGCGCTCACGCGGGATGGTGCCGAGGCCGAGATTGATGGCGGGGATGCCGCGGTCAAACATCACCTCGCTGACGAGGAACTCGCCGGTGTATTCGAGCGTGGTGTCCTCGGTGATCTTCCAGGTGAACGCAGGCGCGTAGAGCTGGCGGCTGCTGCCGACGAAGTCACGGAAGCTGTTTCCATCCTCGTAAGCGTAGTTGAAGCGGTAGGCGAAGTTTTCCGTGAGCGGCCCGGTGCTGTCCAAACTATGTCGGAAGGTGTCAAAACTGCCCGCGAGGCTCTGAATCGAGTGCTTGTGCTCCCAGAGCGGTTTTTTGGTCACCACGTTGATCGTGCCGCCGGGATCGCCTGCGCCGAAAAGGGCGGCCGTGGGGCCTTTGAGGAACTCGATGGCCTCGATGTTCGCCGCGTCGCGCGGGGCGTTGAAGCCGCGATTCGCCGCGAAGCCGTTCAACATGTAGCCGATGCCCACATTGTTCGAATCGCCCGTGAAACCACGAATCGCGTAGTTTTCCCACAAACCGCCGAAGGGCTGCTGCTGGCTCACGCCGCTCACATAATCAAAGCTGTCCTGCATGCGCACCGCGGTGATGTCTTGCAATTGCTGGCGGGACATCACGCGAATGTTTTGCGGCAGCTCGCGGTTCGGGATGTTCGTGCGGGAGCCGCCGAAGCTCTGCGGAATGAAAAAGGCCTTCTCCGCATCGGCGGTGATGACCACCTCGCCGAGCTCCTCGACTTTTGTTTCAGCAGGTTGGGTTGCGGCAGGCTGCTGCGCCATCGCGGGCAGCGAGCCGGTGAGCAAAATCAGGGCGGCGAGTGAGGTCGGGCGTGGTTTCATGGCAAATCGCGCCCGCCTAAAGAGCAAATCACTTGCGTTTGCAAGCTATTTGCATCAAAAACACTGACTCCAATGCCTGCTTCATCGCCCATCCTGCCACTCGCCAGCTTGGAGGCCCGTCTCATCTGGCGGCGGCGGGCTTCGTGGCTGCTGCTGGCGCTTTTCACGGTGCTGATGCTGCTCGCGGGCCTGCTCAGCGGACTGCGTCAAACGAGGGAGAAAGAGCAGCAGGCGGCGTATCAAAAAATCGTGCGCCAGCAATGGGAGGCGCAGCCGGACCGTCATCCGCATCGGGCGGCGCACTACGGCACCTTTGCCTTCAAGCCCCGCAGCCTGCTCGCGGCCTATGAACCGGGCATCGAGGCCTACGCGGGCCGCATCCAGTTCCTCGAAGCCCATCGGCAAAATGGCGCCAACTTCGCCGAGGCCTCCACGCTCTCCTCGGCCTCGCGGCTGGGTGAATTATCGCCCGCCTTCCTCGTCGAGTGCGTGCTGGCACTCGTCATCATCGTGCTCGGTCACGGCGTTTTTGCCGCCGAGGTCGAAACCGGACGCGATAGGCTTCTGCGAGCCCAAATCGGCCCGCGTGGCGGTTTGTGGGCGGGCAAGACACTCGGGCTCTGGCTCGGCATCTCGCCCTTCGTGATCATCGCGGCTCTAGTGCCGCTGACCTTGCTGTTCTTTGGCGAGAGCGGCCTCGCGGATCGCGCGGGCGTGCTCGTGGCGGCGCTGCTGCTTTACAGCGTGCTTTGGGTGCTGCTGGTCGCGGCGATTTCTTCCGCCTGCCGCACTTCGCAGGCGGCGCTGGCGGTGCTCATTTGCCTGTGGCTCGGCGGTGGCGTGTTGCTGCCGCGTGCGGCGGCGGGCTTTGCGGCGGCGGCGCATCCGCTGCCGGACAAAAGCGAGTTCAATGCCCGTCTCGGCGAGGAAATCGCGAAGCTCGGCGACTCCCACAACGACAAAGATCCCGCCTTCATCGCCTTCAAAGAAGAGACGCTGCGCAAGCATGGCGTGAGCCGCGTGGAAGACCTGCCCTTCAACTACAAAGGCATGCTCATGGCCGCTGGTGAGGAGCAATCGGCCAAAGTTTTCGCTCAAGAATACGCCAAGATCGAGGCCGTGCTCGATGAGCAGAGCGCACTCGTGCGTCGGATCGCCTGGCTGTCACCCGCGCTCGCCTTGCGGGATCTCGCCATGCGGCTTTGCGGCACAGATGCCGCCGCTCAGCAGCGCTTCATCCGCGAGGCCGAGGCCTATCGTTTTTCCTTCATCCAGCACCTGAACCACCTCCAGCGTGGCCACACCGCCTACGCGGAAAAGAACGTGGAGCGCATCGACGAGCACTTCTTTGACGAGATCGAGGATTTCAAACCCACACCGCCCACGCTGTCGCTCGCACTCGCTGGGTCCGCCGCCTCGTGGGCCGTTTTGGGACTGTGGATCGCTCTCGCGGCCCTTTTCGGAAGGAGGTGCGCATGAAGGCTCTCTGGCACCTCGATTGGCTGCGACTTCGTCGTCAGGCGGCGACGTGGTTTCTGCTCGGCGGGCTCTTCCTCGCCGGTCTCACCGCGATTTATCTCGGCAAAAAATTCCAAGAGCAGCAACAGGCCGAGATCAGCCGCCTTGATGCTCAATTCCAGGCGCAGTGCGACCGCCTGGAGCATCGCTACCATGAAAAAGGCGAGCACAGCGGCTACTGGAGCTACTACAGCTTTTACCCCGTGCACCAGCCGCCGCGACCGCTCGCCGCGCTGAGCTGGGGCCTGCGAGATGTCGCGCCTTTTGTCACCTGGGTGCGCCTGCTCGGGCTGGAACAGCAGCTTTACGAATCCTCCCTCGCCAATCCGCTGCTGCAATCACTCGGGCAGTTCGATCTCGCCTTTGTGCTCGGTGTTTTGGCTCCGCTCGTGCTGCTGCTGCTCGGTCATGACGTGCTCAGTCGCGACCGGCAACTCGGCGTGCTGCCACTGCTCGCCGCTCAGGGCGGTGGTGGACTGCTCCGCGTGCTCATCGCCCGTCTGCTGCTGCGTCTCGTGCTCGTCGTCATCGTTTGCAGCGTGCTCTTTGGCATCGCGATGATCGTTTTGAAGCTGCCAGCCAGTCTCGACACCTTCGCGTGGCTTTTCATCGCCTTGCTCGGCCTCCTGCCATGGCTGGCGCTCACCGCCGTCATCGCCGCTCGCAGCCGCAGCGCCACCGGCAGCCTCGCCGCGGCCATGACGACCTTTGTCTGCCTCGTGCTCCTCATGCCCGCCTTGGTAAATCTCACGCTCAGCACGCTCTTTCCCGTGCCCGAGGGCCTCGAGCTCACCGTGCGTCAGCGACAGGTCATGCACGATGGTTGGGATCAACCGCGTCAGCCGAACTTCGACCTTTACCTCACCCAACATCCTGCGCACCGCCAGTGGCCCACCGTGCCGGAAAAGGACTTCACCTGGCGATGGTATTACGCCATGCACGAGGTCGCCGACCGCTCCGTGGCCGAGCTTGTGAATCAACACACGCAGCACCTCCGCCAGCGTCATGCTTGGTCGCAGCGCCTCGCCTGGCTCTCGCCGCCTGCTTTGACGCAAAGCCTGCTCAGCGGTCACAGCGGCACGGATCTCGATGCGCATCTCCTGCACCTCGAAACGACGCGAAACTTCCACTCGCAGCTCAAGGCGCACTTTTTCCCGCTCATCTTCGCCGAGACGCACTTCACCGCAGGAGCCACGAAAAGCTTCCCACGCTTTCAAAACGCCGCTCCAGCCCCCGCAGCCCCTTTGAACCCGCTGCCGCCCTTTTTGCTCGCCCTGCTGATTTTACCCTTCGCCCGACCACGCCCCGTTTTGTCATGATCCAGCTCCAAAACGTCTCCAAAGCCTTCGCCGCACGACCTGTGCTGCAGGACCTCAGCCTCCAGGTCGATCGCGGTCGCATCCTCGGCCTGCTCGGCGGCAATGGCGCGGGCAAAACCACCACGCTGAATCTTATCCTCGGCTTCCTCCAGCCCGACAGCGGCACCATCCGCGTCACCGGCGAGACCGCTTACTTCCCTGAAAACGTCGCGCTCTATCCCGAACTCAGCGGCTTGGAAAATCTGCGTGCCTTCGCCGCGCTCGCCGGACGCGATTTGAGTGCGCCGGAAGGCGAAGCCCTCCTCGCTCGCGTCAAACTGCCCGCCGAGGCCATGCATCGCCGACTCGCCTCCTACTCGAAAGGCATGCGTCAACGCGTCGCCATCGCCATCGCACTCGCCCGACAAGCCCAGGTCTTCCTGCTCGACGAACCCACCACCGGACTCGACCCCGCCGCCGTGCAGGACCTCGCCACGCTGCTGCGTCAGCTCGCCCAAGACGGAGCTGCCATCCTGCTTACCACGCACGATCTCTGGCATCTCTCCATCGACAGCGATGAAGTCGCCATCCTCTCCTCCGGCCGCCTCGTTGATCGTTTCGAAGTCGCCGGCCAGGACGCCGCGCAACTGGCTCAACGCTACCTGCAGGCCCGGTAAAACCACCGCCGCATTCACCCTCATGCGCGTCACCATCCTCTGCGGCTTTCTCGGCTCCGGCAAAACCACGCTCCTGCGGCGCATGCTGCGGGAGGCACCCGCGCAGCGTCGCCTCGGCGTGCTCGTGAATGATGTGAGCGATCTCGAAGTCGATGGCGATCTCGTCCGCGAGGCCGAGCGACTGTCCGAGGCCGAGGGCACGCTCGTCAGCCTTTATGCCGGCAGCATCAGCGGCAGCCGACGCGAGGCGTTTCGCGAGGCGCTGGCTCGTTTCGCCGCTCGCGAGGACGTCGATCATCTCATCATCGAAACCTCCGGCAGCACGCATCCGTGGCCGCTTATTGAAGACGTGCTCCAGCATGCCTCGCTCGAGTTGCACGGCTTCATCACGCTGCTCGATGCACGAGCACTCGTCGCCGATCACGGTGGCGGCGCGGACCTGCTGCGCCGTTTGGTGCAAAACGAGGCTCAAGGCCTGCGCAGCACGGAAAACCTGCTCGTGGAGCAACTTCAGTTCGCCAGCACCCTCGTCCTCACCAAGGCCGAACGCGTTCCCGCCGCCGATCTGGCCATCGTGCGCAAAACGCTCGAAATCCTCCATCCCGAGGCCCGCGTGCTCACCGCGAGCTATGGCAAGGCCGAGCTCGATTGGCTCGACGTCGGCGGTTTCGACCTCGAACGCGCTCAAAAGCTCTCGCAGGGCCTACCCGATACCGATTTGGGCGAAAGCGAAGCCTACGACATCGGTTACACAGTCGTGCGGGATGAGCGTCCGCTGCATCCGCGACGCTTTTGGACCTGCTTTCGCGAGCATCTCGGTCTCGGCATCCATCGCAGCAAAGGTTTCATCTGGCTCGCCTCCCGTCCGCGCGAGGTGCTGCTTTGGAATCAAAGCGGCGGCAGCATCGAAATGGAGCTCATGGCCTACTGGAAGGCCGAACTCGTCAAAAACCCCGATGGCAAACTCCTCCCGCAGGAGATCGCGAAGCTCCGCGAGTGGCTGCAAGGCACCCACCCCATCTTCGGCGACCGCCTCAACGAACTCACCCTCATCGGCACCGAGCACGACCGCGCCATCTTCCTCCGCCACCTCCAAACCTGCTTCTGCACCGACGACGAAATCCGCCACTGGCAGTCCGGCGACACCTTCGACGACCCCTGGCCGAAGAACCTGCGGCAGGTGAAGTAGGCGGTAGCCGGTGGAGTATTGGAGGCCTGGAGTGATGGCGGGTGGTCACAACCAATCGTCCGTCATGTTCAAGCGTTCGAGGATAGTGGAAGCCAGCGTCTTGAAATCGGCGTAGGCATCTTGAACAGCGTAGGAATGCGCCCCAAGAGCTCCATCCGCCGCCTTGAGGTCGAAGATGGGCTTCCGAGCTTCCATGGCCATTGGCACCAGGGAACGGTAGTGTTTCAGCATCGCGATACGGTGCGATTGGGCATCACCATCGTCTTGTTGAAGTCCTTTTTGGCCGAGAATGTATTCGGCATAGGTCTCGGGGATTCGTTTTGCCCAACGATCATAGGCTTTCACAACCGTGTTGGCATCACGAAGACCAAACTGCAAAATGACGTAGCCAAGAGCTCTCAAGTCGCCTGAAGGGAGTTTCAAATCGTCGGCCGGGTTGTGAGCGAGACGAGTCTTCCATTCGTGCCTCCAGCGTTTCAGCGTGGGTCCTAGATTACGCAGTCCTTGCAACGAGAAAAGGTCTGGAGCCAAGGGAAGCACGATGGCATCAGCACAGACTAGCGCAGCACGATTGATAGCACCCAGGTTAGGTCCAACATCCAATAAAACGATGTCCGCGTTGGCAGCGTTGGCAACATTTTGGATGATCCGATAAAAGGCACTCGTCGTGCGGAAAGCAGGCTCCTTGCCGTCCAAGCATTTTCCCCACGCCTCGGACAGCTCGCCTTCAAACTGGGCCAGCCCAAGGTCTCCTGGAATCAACCAGAGGGTGGATCGAATCTCCTGAATGGGTGTCGTGGCAATGTCTCCGGTTCCCTTGATGATCGGAGAAAGTGCTCTCATGATGCTAAGTCCAGGTCCTGACTCGTTCCAAATCTCCTCCAATTTGTCCTCCGGTAGGAACATCGAAGTCAGATTGGCCTGTGGATCAAGGTCAGCCACCACGACACGTTTTCCCATGCGGGAAAACATCCAACCTAAATGATAGACCAAAGTGGTTTTGCCCACACCACCTTTGTTGTTGAAGAAGGCAATGGTTTTCATCGGAGTGGGTGCTTTCGGATGATGGCGAGGAAGTCATGCATCGCAGGCGTAAACTCAACATCAGGGCTGCCATTGTCTTCCAGACTGCGGCGCGCAAGTCGGATGCCGTAGCCAAACCGGTTGATGTATCCCAGCGGCTTCATTGCCTCGGCCAAGATGGGGTTTCGGTAGTCATTGCGGCTAGGAAACTCCTCCCTTGCCAGCCCGTAAAGGCTCCCTGGGTTCTGAATTTCAATTCGATCGTCAAAGATGTAGAAAGTTGTTGGGCGGTTGAACTCGTAGTCCCGATGCAGGACAGCATTCATGAGCAGCTCGCGGACCGCAATCTCTGGGTAATCCCAAATCAGCTTTTCTGTCAGAACTGAATCTCTGACCGGGCGCTGCGTGAATCGAGAGCGGATGAACATATTGATCTCCCTCAGAAGAACGATCAATGGGCCAGTGAACATCTTTTCTTCAAGCGCTCCATCCTCCATTTGCAAGCCGCCGAAGCGGACGAATTGCACATAAGCACCGGGAAAGTAATGAAGCGGGTCTTTTCCGAATAGAAGGACACCTGCGTTGGTGGGGCACCTCTTGATCGAATTGTATAGTCTCAGCGCCGCGAGTTGCTCTTCTATACTGCGCCCATTCTCCCGGATCACCTCCGGGTCCACAGCCTCACGGCGATAGGTGTTCTGAAACGCATCTAAATCCAGATCCTCAAGCGCCGCTCCAGGACAAGGACCGGCATCAAAGGTCCTGAAATGCACACTTCTCCGTTCACTCAGCCTGCGCTCCTCCGACTCGCTCGCCGTGGCTTTGCGGGGTCCGACGCGGATGTGGATACGGCCTCGGTAGCGAACGGGGGGCAGATCACTGGGTTGCACTTCCACTACGAGGAACTCGCCGCCGTTGGGATGCGGCTGTTTGTAAACGGAGAGCATCGGCTGGGGCAGGATTTGCCCGTCATCCCGGTAGCTGGCGAACTGCTTCTGAATTTCGTCAGTAGCCACGAATCCCGGTGACAAGGCACCATCATCCTCCACACCGATCAGCAGATAGCCCGGATTACCATGGCCCGGCATATCGTTGGAAAACGAGCAGATCGCTTCCCTGAACTTGTCGTTGTTCGTGACCGAGCGGGTCCGCTCAATCCGGTCAGCTTCGGTCGAGGTCAGAACTTCTTGAACTTGTTCAGGGGTCAGCATGGTCAAAGCATAGGCGTCCAGTTCATGAATGGCAATCTTGCATGCGGTGGATTCAAAGTTCGTCCAACCCGCCTCCAGATGTGCTTGATCAGCGCGCTGTAGAGAGCCACCCTTCTTTTTGGTGCTCCTGACGCAACGTTGCGTAAACGACTCACTCCTCTTTCGCACCACCCCGCTTCTTGGCGATCTTGAGGCCGCTATCGATGATCTGCTGGCGGAGGCGTTCGAGGCAGGCTTTCCAGGTGGAGCGGCTGATGGGGATGTAGCGTTCGCTGCCGTCGGGGAAGAGTTTCGTTTCGAAGATGTTGCTCGGCTGCTGAACGAGCTCGTCGTAAAGGCCGTGGATGAAAAAAGTGCGCGCATCGGCTCCGTCCGGCCACGGACTGGGCTGACCGATGGACTCCTGAATGGCGGCTTCGACAGCGGAAAGGATCTCGAAAGCACTCAGCGTGATCTTCAGCGGCTTTCCCGATTCGAGGTAGTCTGCGATGACAACGTGCAGCTTCGACACCACCGCGCTGATCTGCCGCGTGTCCGCCGAGCTTTCTCCCGCGATCAGCTTCTCAAGCTCCCGCTCCGTGCGGATGACCGCAGCGACGGCTTCCGGTGCTCCGGCAGCATGGCGGACGACGATTTCACGCTTGGATCGAGAAGGCATGGTGACGATGAGATTTTTGGCAGAATGATGGAGGGCAAAATGATTTTCTGAAGCAGCAAGACAGGAAAGAATCATTCTGCCAGCCATCATTCTGCGTGAACTTGAATGTCGGGTCGGAGTTCGGCGCTGGGTAGCGAATCAAAAGCATTTTCGATGACCTTTTCCGGCAGGCCGACGCCGATGACGACGCCGCTGGGAATGATGCCGAGGGCACCGATCATGGGAAGGAACCAGGTTTCGCCTTCGGGGCGGACGTGTTGGAATGAGAAGGGGATCTGCGGCAGCTCGGCGAGGCGGCAGAGGCCTTTCACGCGGAGGACTTCATCGGGCAGATGACGCAGGACGCGCTCGAGGTCCTGCCGATGTACGACGAAAGGCACGGGCACCCGCATGGAGGTGAAGGCGCGTTCGTCATCGTGATGATGGTGATGCTCGTGAGCGGGCTCGGCAGTGACGTTTTCAAAGAGAGCGGGCTTTGGCGATTCAGCGGGGGCGAAGCGGGCGGTGGCGGCTTGCAGGCGGAGGAAGTCGGCGAAGGCGTCCACGCTGGTCTCGATGCCGCGCGGAGTGAGCATCTTCACGGCGGCGCGGATGCCGGCGAGGCGGGGTGACTTGACCGTGCCGGTGTGTGTGAGCATCCAGTGCGTGGCGGTTTTCACCTGCTCCTGCTCGAGTTTGTTGTGCTTGCGGCGTTTCTGCCAGCGCACGGCATCAATCATGGCCACCTGGATGGGCGAGGTGAAGCGCCGGCACTCGCCACGCATGCTGATGGCGGCGATGAGGGTGATGAAATCGGACGCGCCATTCGCCTCGACGAGCAGCACGCCGCCGCGTGGCACGTCGATGGTGCCGAGCGTGAGCATGAAGTCGTTCAGCGAGGAGCAGCAGACGCAGGAGCCGTTGATGGACTGCACCTCGACATCGAGATCCCGCAGACGCGCGGCGTCGATCTCGGCGTTTTCGAAGTCATTGACCACGACGCTGAAGCCGACCTGACGTTCCTTCAAAGCGCCCATCAGAGCGCGGAGAAAGGTGGTTTTGCCCGCGCCGAGAAATCCGGCGACGAGGACGATGGGGATGCGGCTCATAGCTGGGTCGGGTTGGGGGCGTTGCCATACACAGCCTGCGGATCGAAGACCTTGGTCTCCTCTTTCCAGATGAGGCAGGCTTCCGCACGAGAGTAATCAGTGCCGGTGGGAATGGCGCGGTAGAAGCAGGAGCGGTAGCCGACGTGGCAGTTCGCACCGCCGGAGGTTTCGACGCGAAGCCAGACGCAGTCCTGATCGTCGTCGATGCGCAGCTCGCGCACCTTTTGCACGAAGCCGGAGGTGGCGCCTTTGTGCCAGAGCACCTGACGGCTGCGGCTGAAGTAGTGCGCCTCGCCAGTGGCGATGGTCTTTTGCAGTGCTTCGGCATTCATGTAGCCCATCATGAGCAGCTCGCCGGTGGCGAAGTCGGTGGTGACGGCCGGGAGCAGGCCGCTGGCATCAAATTTGGGCGCGAGGTCGCGGCCTTCCTCGACTTGTTCGATGGTGAGACGCGGGGCGAAGGTGGGGAGTGTTGGAGTTGTCATGAGTCAGTAGATCTTCGGCTGCTTGCGTGGATCGGGCGGGAGATGGGCGGGGGCGCGGCGGGGTTTGTTTTTGCCGGTGAAGACTTCGACGGTGGCGTCGTCGAGGGCATACATGAAGTCGGCCTGATGCGCGGGATGCTGGCTGGCGAAGGTGAATAGACGCAGCGTGCCGGTAACGATGACGGCTTCGTTGATGAAGGGACGCTTGCCCTTGGTCTCTCCCTTTTGCTGAATGAGTGCGACCTGCGTGACGGCGGGTGGACTGCAAAAGTAACAACCGACTGAGGCGGGCAGGATCATGCAGGTGCTCATGTCATCGAGCTTCTCATACGGTGCCATGAAGCCGATGAGGGCGACGCGTTTGCCATCGAGCGCTTGGATTTCGGCGGGATACTGGATGGTGGCGTCTTTTTCGCCGTCGCTGACGACGACATCGGTTTTGTCCAAAAAGTCCCAATCGGCCAAAAAGGCTTCGGTGGGCTCGCTGGCTTGTTGGTAGGCGTTTTTGGCCTCTTTGGACTCGGTGGGCAGTTTGTGCTCTTGAGCTTGAGCGAGGCTGAAACTGGCGATGAAGGCGAAAAGGGCTCGTTTCATGGTTGGTGGCGTTTTTGGAGCTCAGCGCGTGCGGCTTCGGGGCCGCCGATGAGATGGACGATGCTGGAGTTGGCTTTGCGGATGACGGTGAAATCGGGGCGCTGGGTGGTGGCGGCTTCGTGGAACTCGGCGGCTTCGTCTTCATCGAGCCAATGCGTCTCGATTAGCAGGGTGCCGTCCTGCCATAAGGCATAACGATCACCGCGCCAGCCATCGGCCTCGGACATGTGCAGGCCGAGTTCGGCGTTGTTTTCGAGCCAGACGAGCAGCGCAGCTTCGCCGAGGATGCCGGTGGCGATGGGTTGAGAGTCGCGCAAGGCATCGGCAAAGGTCGATGGCACCTCGACGGGCGTGTAGTCCTGCGGTCGGCCATGGAAGATGGGATGGATGATGGCCGCAGTGGTGGTGGGCGGCTTTTTCAGCAGATCATTCAGCGCCATCGGCTCGCCATTCGGGGCGAATTGATCGGTGAAGAACGGCCCCATCTGCCAGGGCATGGTTTCGAGCTGTTGCAGCGCTGTTTTGGCCGCTGGATAGCCGCCGAAGAAAGCGAAGCTGGCATTCGGCGAGGGATCGCGCAGGCGGTGATGCGCGGCGAAGAGTCGCGCTGTGGTCATGAGATCGCCTTGAAGCACGGCGGTGGCGGCGAGGCGGGCATCGGTGTTTGTATCGCCATGCAGCGCGGTGTCGAGATGGCGGAGATCGTGATTTTGACGCAGCAGGGCCTCGGCGATGACTTTGACGAGTTCGAGTCGAGTGGCGGGCTGCGTGAGCTGGAGATCGCCGTTGTAGCGGATGTGATCGCCCGCGGCGTTGCTGTAGCCGATGACGCGCTGAAGCGTGAGGCCGCGCAAGACGAGGCGCAGGTCGTCTTTTTCATCGGCGAAGCCCAGCGTCTGCCACACACGCTGATGCGCGGCCCAGCCTCCGGCGGCGCGGCGTGAGTTGATGCGGACCTCGACGGCGCTTTCGAGTTCGGCCGGTGTGTAGGTGGTGAACTTGATGGTCTTCTTGATTTCAAGACCGCGCAGCTTCGCGATGACGGGCACGAGGTCCTCGGGCTTCATCGGAGGCAATGGCTGCGGCTTTTCCGGCAGTCCGGCATCGGCGGCGGCTCGCGGATTTTCCTGCTGCCAATGGCCGGGCACGCGAGCCGGGGCGTTCGAGCCATCGTAAGGCACCACGGTGGCATCGGTGATGACGTAGATCATCTCCATCTCGTGCGCGGGATCGCTGCTGCCGGGCTTCAGCAGGCGCAGCGTGCCGGTGACGAGAGATGGAGCTTCGATGAAGGGCTTCTTCGGCCTGCCATCGTCTTTTTGACGCACAAAAACGACCTGCGTGAAGCTGGGCGGTGCGCAGAAAAAGCAGCCGACATAGGCGGGGAGCATCAGGCACTCGCTCATGTCCTCCAGCGATTCAAACGGGGCCATGAAGGCGATGAGTTCGACGCGGCGGCCATCGAGCGCTTCGAGCGCGGGCGGATACACGACCTCCATTTTGCGTGCATCGGGCTGCTTGGTTTCATCGAGCAATTTGAAGTCGATGCGCACGGGCGGGCCGGTCGGTGTCGGCGTGTTTTCGATGGCTTTGGTTTCTGCCAAAGTGGGAGGTGAAGCGGGTGGCAGCGAGGTGACGTTCGTGTTTGAACGCGTCGCGTCCTGCGGCTGCATCCACACGATGAGCATGGCGAGCAAGGCCAGCGCGGTGAGGCTGACGAAGGCGGCGGCGGACTTGGGCTGACGTGGGCTCATTCGGTGATGCCAAGATCGTGGGATGGTGTGCGGCGGTAGCTGGAAAGGGCGGGCACGAGGCCGGAGAGCAGCCCTGCGGCGGCGATGACGAGCAGCGCGGTGATTTCCGCCTGATCCAGGCTCCAAGGCTCGATGAGCAGACCGGTGCGCTCACGCAGCAGCGGTGCTGCGGCTGCGAGCAGGCCATGACCGAGCAGCAAACCGATGATCAGACCGCCCAGCGTAAGAAACACGGCCTCCAGCATGACCAGCGCGGCCACTTCCCAGCGCCTGCCACCGAGACAGCGGAGGATGGCGAGATCGCGCCGCCGTCTTTCCACCGCCTGATGCAGCGTGACGAGCACGGTGAAGCATGAAACGACCACGACGAGCGCGGCGACGGCGAGCAGCGTTTTTTGCACGGGCTCCAGCACGTTTTGATACAGGCGCAGGATCTCATTCACCGGGATGGCGGGCATGCCTTCGGTGTGGTTGCGGATGTCATCGGCCACCCACAGGCGCAGGCCGCGTGCTTTCAGCCGGATGAGCACGGCGGTGACTTCCAGCGGAGACTCCGCGCGGCTCGCAGTGCCTTGAATGGCGGCGTGCAGCTTGTGCTCCTTGTCATGAATGATCCACACGCTGCGCAAGGTGCCAAAGATGGCGCGATCCTGCGCCGTGCCGGTGGGCGCGAGGATGCCGCACACGCGATACGGGAACTCGCCATGCTCCTCGCTGCCGGGCATCTGCACGAGCCCGTGCGTGCCCGCGAAGGTATCGCCGATCCGCAAGCCGGTGCTGGCGGCCACTTGCGAGCCGAGCACGACCTCGAAGTCGTCTTTGAACACCGCGCCTTCCGCGAAGCTGAAGAAAGCGCGGTTCTCATGCTGGAGATCAAACAGATGCGCCTCGGTGCCGACGATGCGAAAGCCGCGGAAGTTGTCACCCAGACCGATCGGGATGGCGGTGGCGATGCGGCGGTTCTCGCGCAGTTTTTCATAAAGCGACCACGGCACATTGCCGGTGGGCATGTCGAGGTGATACACGCTGCTGAGCGTGAGCTGGAGCGGGCTGCCCTTTGCCCCGACGACGAGGTCAAACAGCCCGGCTTCACGTTGAAACGTGCGCTCTGTCTCCCGCCGCAGCGTGAGCACCGCCGCGATCAACGCCACGCCCAGCGCGATGCCCGCCAAGGTGAGCCCCGTGACCAACGGCCGCGCCGTGAGATAACGCCAGGCGATGCGTGGGAGGGTCATGCCACCACCTCCTCGCTGCGGATGAGTAGGGTGCAGTCAAACTGGCGTGGCAGCTCGCGGGCGAGCGTGTGATCATGTGTGACCATCAACCAGGTGGTGCCGTGCTCGCGGACGAGGTCGCGCATGAGGTCAAAGACCTGGCGGCCCGTTTTCGGATCGAGCGAGCCGGTGGGCTCGTCTGCGAGCAAGAGGGCCGGACGGCCAAGCAGTGCCCGCGCGATGGCGACGCGCTGCTTTTCTCCGACAGAGAGCCTGCTTACTCGCGTTTGCAGCCGATGCGAGAGGCCCACACGCTCCAGCATTTCCACGGCATCGCCTTCGCGACCGGAGAAGCGCTGGCCGATGCGCACATTCTCCAGCGCGGTGAAGGCGGGCAGCAGGTGAAAGCTCTGAAACACCATGCCGCAGTGCTGGCCGCGATGCCGATCCAACGCTGCGGTGCCGAGACTGCCAAGCTTCGTACCGAGCACTCGCACGCTACCGCTTTGCACTCGCGTCAATCCCGCGATGAGGCTCAGCAGCGTGCTTTTGCCACAACCGCTCGGCCCGGTGAGTGCGAGGCATTCTCCTTTGCTCACGAGCAACTCATCGAGCGCAAAATGCACGCCCGGTGCCAACACATGCCGCAGGCTGTGGAGATGGATTGCCGCGTCAGTCATGATGCACATGCGGCTTTAGCACGAAGACCTCGCTGGAAAGACCACCCGGAAGCGTGAGACGGGCTTTGGCGGCAAAGCTCTCGCCCATGAGCCATTTCGCATCTGTGCCAGTTTCGACGGGGAAGATGAAGTAATTCGTCTGGCCGTTGCGAAGGTTGGTTTGGCCGTCTTCGCCCGCGTTTTTCTCGCGATCACGAACCCGCAGCTCGATCTGGCGTTTCAAATCGGGGAAGTCGAGATTCAGCACGCTTTCGAGCGGCAGATCGAGCGCCGGACCATCGCGACCACCTTTGACTAGCCAGACTTCGAGATCGCCCGCGTCATCATGCAGCTTGATCTCCAGCGTGGCGGCTTGTTTGCCATCAGCGGCAAAGACAGGATGGAAGAAGCCTCCGTGCGGACCTTCGTTCGCATGAATGTGCGGCATCCCAGCCTCCGTCATCATCACCGCCACCAGCGGATGCAGCGCCAGCGTGTAGCTCTTGAGGTCGTCGTTATTCAAACTAGCCGCAGAGAGCTTCGTGAGCAGTTCCGCGAGGTCCGCGAGAGGTGATCGGAGGCCCGCTGGATTTTTCGCGTTCGCCGGAATCGTGGCCGCAGTGACTGCCGAGCCCGTTTTCAGCACATCGGGCAGCGTTTGACGCAAAGCCGCCACATCACCGACCTGCGCGAGACCTTCGGCCTTCGCGGCGGTTTCATCGAAAGCGGTCAATTCAGGCCAAACGACGACCTGAGCCGCCTCCGGTGCCTTTTTGCACGCGGCGAAACCACACAGGAGGATGATGATGCTGAAAAAGTGCCACCGATTGATCATGAGAGAGAATAGAACATCTCCATTAATGCAAATAGGTTGCATAAATGCAAGCGGCAAGGAACGGTGCTGTGATGATCGGACCGGTGAAAAAGACATGGACGGCGTGGCATGAAGGCCACGAGGGGGCTGCACGTCAGTTGCTGACGCAGGCCATGACGCAGTCGGCGCAGTTTGACGCCGCTGACTGGCAGGCTGTGGGCTATTTGCGAATCGAAATGGAGCAGGCGGAGGCGGCGCTGTCGGCGCTGAATGAGTCTGCCAGGATGGATGGCACGATGGCGGAGACGTATTTGCTGCGGGGCGTGGCTCAGCGGCGGCTTGGTGCATTCGATCAAGCGGTGCTGGACTATGAAAACGCGCTACGCCTGCGCCCAGGCTGGCCGGATGCGATCAACAACCTGGCGATCACGCTGGAGGAATGCGGCCGATATGATGAGGCGATCCGTCACCTCACCATCGGTTTGAAGCAGCATCCACGGGATGTGGATCTGTGGAATGAACTGGGTTCCTGCCTGTGCTCGGCACAGCGTTCGGAGGAGGCGCTGCAAGCCTTTCGCAAGGCCTGTGAAATCGATCCGAGCTTTGCGCCGATGCGCTGGAATCTGGCCACCGCTCTGCTGCAAGCGAGAAAGTTTGATCAAGGCTGGCAGATGTTTGAGGAGCGGTTGAAACTGCTTCCAGGCATCACCGCGCCGGAGTGTCCGGCTCCGATGTGGGACGGCCAGCCGCTGGCGGGACGCACGCTGCTCGTCTGGCATGAGCAGGGATTGGGTGACACGATTCAGTTTGCCCGCTACCTGCGGCCTCTGATCGCTGACGGTGCCAAGATTGTGCTGCGTGCGCCGAAGGAGCTGCGTCGCCTTTTCAGCCGAGTGCAAGGTCTGGAAGCGGTGATCACGCCGGAGCAGATTCCGCCGCGTTGCGACTTTCAAACGCCGATCCTCAGCCTGCCACGCTTTTTGTGGAAGGAGCATGGCTATTCCGCGACCGAGCGTTTATTCGGTTCGGAGTTCGAGCGAAGGCCAGAGTCGGGTGAAAAGCTGCGCGTGGGACTGGTTTGGGCGGGTAGCCCTGATCATCCCGATGATGCGCGACGCTCGCTGGCCTTCGAGGAAGTGCTGCCGCTGCTTTCGCTCCCAGGCATCGAGTGGGTGAACCTGCAACGCGGCGTTCCTCAGCCCGCCGCGGCACCACCCGCCCCTGCCCTGACCGACTTTGACGAAACCGCACAGCAAGTTAGCACGCTGGATGTTTTGGTAAGCTGCGACACCGCCACCGCACATCTCGCCGGCAGCCTCGGCGTGCCGACACTGCTGCTTCTATCTTTCGCCGCCGATTGGCGCTGGGGCGAGCACCGCCAAGACACCGGGTGGTATCCGCATCACACGTTGCTGCGCCAATCCAAGCCCGGTGACTGGTCTGGCGTGATCGCCGCCGCCGCTGAAAAGTTGCGTAAACTCTCTCCCCGCCCCGCCGCACACACCTGAATCCACCCGAAAATCATGCTCACACCTCAACAAGTCATTGATACTTACTTCCTGGAGTCGCGCTGCGTGCTGCTCGAAGTCGCCGCCATGCTGGACCGTTACGAGGACGCCATGGCGCGCTCCGGCACACCGGCAGAGAAGCAGGAAAAGCTCGACGGCATGCGCCGTGCGCTCGCCTTGCTGGCTGATCCCACTCCCTCCGCCACTCGCACGGAGCGCCTTTTAGAAATCTTCGCTGAAATCTAACCATGCAAATCATCCAGCCTCACTACCACGCCATTGCCCGCACCGCTCAGGACTACGAACGCATGGCCATGTCCGGCGTCGTCGCCGTCTGCGAACCTGCCTTTTGGGCTGGCTTTGACCGTCGTTACCCGGAGACCTTCATCGACTACTTCCGCCAGATCAGCGAGTTCGAGCCGACCCGCGCCGCGCAGTATGGCATCCGCCATTATTCCTGGGTGGCAGTGAATCCGAAGGAGGCCGAAAACAAGACGCTCACCCAGGAGGTGCTGCGGGCGATGCCAGAGTTTCTGCGAATGCCGAACGTGCTCGGCGTGGGGGAGACCGGGCTGCACAAGTCCACTCCAAATGAGTGCGATGCCCTGGCCGCGCATGTGGAGCTGGCGATGGCGCACGAGCAACTCGTGCTCATCCACACGCCGCACCTCAGTGACAAAGCCCATGGCACCAAACGCGTGCTGGAGGTGCTGGCCGGACTCAAGGTGAAGCCCGAGCGCATCTGGATCGACCACGTCGAGGAGCAAACGGTGAGGTCTGTCCTGGATGCCGGTTACTGGGCCGGGATGACGCTTTACCCCGTGACCAAGTGCAGCCCCAAACGTGCCGTGGACATTCTGGAGCGCTACGGCATCGAGCGTCTGCTGGTGAACTCCTCCGCCGACTGGGGGCCGAGTGATCCTTTCACCCTTCAAGAGTGCGTGCTGGAGTATCGCCGCCGAGGGCACAGCCTGCAGGATGCCGTCGAGGTGTTTCATAACAATCCCTGCCGCTTCCTGGGCCAGAATCCGAAATGGGACATCCCGCCGGTTCGGATCGAGGCGTGCTGACCAGCAGCGGACGATGCCACTCATTCATTTTTCAGCGGATGCACAAAGCCCCACTTCACCGCTGGCGGTGCCGTAGGCGAGTTCGGCCTCGGCGGGGCAGAAGCATACCTGAGTGATGGCATCGCTGCGGCGGAGGATGATGCCCGCATTGGTTGATCGCTCCGGCATCCAGATGAGCAGGAGGCCATCGCGACCGCCGGAGAAGAGGACGGTCTGGCCGGTGGCGAAATCGAGCGACTCGATTTTGTCAAAATGACCGCTGAGCTGGATGGGCTTGGCTCCACGCGGGCCTTCCGGGCCGTCGAGCGGCCAGATGACGATGTTTTCACCACCAGCACTGGCCAGCCAGCGGCTTTCAGATTCCCAGGCAAAGGCTTTTACTTTGGAGGTGTAGCCTTGGATGTGCAGCGGCTTGCCACTGCGGCGGTCCAGCAAATGGGCATCCGGGCCGAGGTGCCCGATCGCCACCCAGCGGCCGTCCGGACTCCAACTCAGTTTTTGAGCTGTTGGCCTCGGGAAGTGCCCTGTGGGCGCGACTTCATCCGCCTTCCAAAAATGCAATCCTCTGGGGCCTGCGGTGGCGAGTTCTTCAAGCCGTGCTGGATTCCAGCACAGGTCCGTCATGGTGCCTCCCAGCGGACTTTGCTGGATGATTTCGCCGCGCCGGGCATCCAGGATGATCAGACTGCCGCCAGCGAGCGCCGCCAGCCGACCGCCATCAGCGTTCCAGGCACAGCGCTCCGCCCAGGCACCACCTGGCAGCGGCACCTCCCAGGCGGGTTCGTCAAATGGTGGCCGGTAGATCCGCAGCAGGCTGTCCTGCCCGAGCGTGGCGAGCAGGGCTTTGGAGGGATGCCAGGCTAGCGAGCCATTCCCACCCTCGTGGGACTTCAGCAGTCCGAGGACAGAGCCGCGCGGGTCGAACACCACCGGGCTCCCCTCCGCAGGCATTGCTGCAAGAAAATCCCCATCCGCGGACCACTGGAGATCAATGATGTAGTCCTCCAGCTCCGTCTGCCAGACGAGTGGCAGCAGGTCGTTGGCATGCAGGCTATCCTGTGTTGAATCACTCACACCAAGCAGTTTTGGAAGTCGGCATTGAGCTGCTGGCGGTCGAGATTTCGCCCGATAAAAACCACGCTGCAATGCCGGGTCTGCTCCCCCCACTCTCCCGCTTGTTCACCGTTCATGAAGACGTGATGCACGCTCTGGATCACCACCTTGCGCGGGTCTCCCTGGAGGGCAAAGACACCCTTCATGCGAAAAAGATCCGCTCCCTGGGCGAGCACGACCCCTGCCAGCCAGGTGATGAGCCGGGTGCCGTCCATCTCGCCATCACTGGTGATGCCCACACTGGTGATGCTGGAGTCGTGCAGAGGTTTTTTATCATCGCCGGCATCATGCTCGTGGTCGTGCTGGTGCTCCTCCAGCCAGCCTGGATCACGACGGAGCAGCCGGGCGAGATCGAAGCTGCGCGTGTTCAACAGCGCGGGAATGTCCACCCGCGAGTGGCTGCCGCGCATGAAGGCGGCGGCAGGATTGATGACCTGGAGCAGCGCCTCCACCTGGGCCTGTGTTTCGGCGCCAGAGAGATCGCACTTGTTGATGAGAATCACATCGGCAAAGGCCACCTGCGCCCCCACTTCTTCCAAGGAACGCACGTCCTGGAGGAAATGCTGCGCATCCACCACGGTGACCACCGAGCGCACTTGGAAGTCCTCCCGCAGATCATCATCGGCAAAGAAGGTCTGCAACACCGGACCAGGGTTCGCGAGGCCGGTCGTCTCGATGAAGACATGATCAAACCGGTCCCGCCGCCGCCGCAGCTTGCCAAGGATGCGGATCAAGTCGCCACGGACGGTGCAGCAGATGCAGCCGTTGTTCATTTCAAAGATCTCCTCATCAGCATGGATGACGAGTTCGTGATCGATGCCCACCTCGCCAAACTCGTTTTCGATCACGGCGATGCGGCTGCCGTACTGGGTGGTGAGCACCTGATTGAGCAGCGTGGTTTTACCCGCGCCGAGAAAGCCGGTCAGGATGGTGACGGGGATGGGTTGCAGTGGCGAAATGAGGGCTGGCATTGAATTGGATACGATGGTGGAGACGCTTCAATACTGCAAATTAGTTGCATATAATAAAACATGCGGCTTTGCTGCCTCTAGTCTCTCCATGAAACGCTCTGCCTTCCTTCGCTTCGCCCTCGCCGCCTCTCTCGCTCCACGCATCAGCCCTGCGGCCTCGCCTTCTACGGGCCGCCCTCGCAAGCTGGTGCTCATCGCCGGCCAGCCGAGCCATCCGCCGCTGATGCATGAGTTCCGTGCGGGCACCCTCCTGCTGGAGAAGCGCCTCCGTGAAGTGCCAGGACTCATCGTGGACCGGCATGAGATGGGCTGGGTGAAGGATGAAAGCACCTTCGATGACGCGGATGCCGTGGTGTGCTTCTCCGATGGCAATGGCAGGCATCCGGTGCTCCAGGCGGAGGGCCGTCTCCAGACCATCGAAAAACTCGCCGCGCGCGGCGTCGGCTTTGGCTGCATGCACTTCGGCGTGGAAGTGCCGAAGGACGTGGCTGGCGACCAGTTCCGCTCACTCATCGGCGGCTGCTACGAAAACGAGTTCTCCTGCAACCCGATCTGGCGTGCCGCGATCACCGAACTGCCGCGGCATGCGATCACCCGTGGCGTGAAGCCCTTTGCCATCGAGGACGAGTGGTATTTCAACATGCGCTTCGCCGAGGGCTTCGATGCCGAAGGGCCGAAAGAAATGGCTGGCGTGAAATTCACGCCGATCCTCGTCGCCAAACCGGGGGACAGCACGCGTGACGGGCCTTACGTTCATCCGAAGGGGCCGTATCCGCACATCCAGGGCGCAAAAGGCCGCAAGGAGGCTCTCATGTGGTCTGTGGAGCGCCCAGATGGCGGTCGCGGCTTTGGCTTCACCGGCGGCCATTTTCACAAGAACTGGCAGAATGACGACTTCCGCAAAACCATCCTCAATGCCTTGTGCTGGATCTCCCAGGTCGAGGTGCCGGAGACGGGCATAGCCTCCGCCGCCGTGGGTGAGGAGGAAATCATGGCGAATCTCGATGAGAAGCCGCAGCGGAAGAAAGCCTGAGACCGCAACGGATGTCCCTTCATCTCTTCGACACCCTCACCCGCGAGATTCAGCCGCTTGCGCCGATGGACGGGCGCTTGCTGCGCTTTTACTGCTGTGGTCCCACCGTTTATGGCCCGGCGCACATCGGGAACTTCCGCACCTTCATCATGCAGGATGTCTTCCGCCGTGTGGTGGAGGCAGATGGCACCGCGACCTGCCATGTGCGCAACCTCACCGATGTGGATGACAAAACCATCCGCCAATCCCAAGCCGAGGGCCGCACCTTAAAAGCGTTCACCGATCACTGGACAGCCAGCTTTCATGCCGACTGCGCCGCTTTGAATCTGCTGCCACCGCATGTGGAGCCCTCCGCCGTGGCGCATCTGCCGGAGCAGATCACCCTCATCGAGCGGCTCATCGCCACCGGCCATGCCTACTGTGCTGAAGATGGCTCCGTTTACTTCAAAGTGGCCGCGTTTCCGGACTACGGACGGCTTTCCCGTCTCCAAGAGCGTCAGATCACCACGAGTGATGCCGATCGTGAACAAGCCGATGAATATCAGCGAGAGTCTGCGGCGGATTTTGCCCTGTGGAAGGCCTGGCGTGCCGAAGATGGTCCGAATGTGTGGGAATCTCCGTGGGGGCCAGGAAGGCCCGGCTGGCACATCGAATGCAGCGCCATGTCCATGAAGCACCTCGGCGAGAGTTTTGACCTCCACTCTGGCGGTGTGGACCTGATTTTTCCCCATCATGAAAACGAGATCGCGCAGAGTGAAGCCGCCACCGGCAAGCCTTTCGTGCGGCATTGGTTCCACATCGCCCACCTGATGGTGGACGGGGCGAAGATGAGCAAATCGCTCGGCAATCTCCACACCCTGGCCGACATCGAAAAACGCGGCTTCACGCCCGAAGAAGTGCGCTATGTGCTGCTCTCCGGCTGTTATCGCCAGCCGCTGAACTTCACCTGGGAGTCGCTCGCCGCCGCACGCAAGGCCCTGGGCCGTTTGCGTGAGTTTCAGAAGCGCATCGGCGGCCCGCCCGAGTTTCTCATGCCGGGTGAGCGGGACTTCGATGTCTTCGGCCCCGTGCTGGAAGCCCTGCGGGCCGATTTGAACACGCCCGAGGCGCTCGGACGCCTCTTCGGCATCGTGAAGACCATCAACACGGCGCTGAACGAAAACCAACTCACTCACGAAGCTATCCAGGCCATTCGCCACGGTTTCGCTCTTGTCCTCGTGAGCCTCGGCCTCACGCTCGCCAAGCCTCCCGGCGTCGAAGCACCGCCCGAGGTGCAAGAACTCGCCGAAAAGCGCTGGCAAGCCCGCCTCAACAAGGACTGGGCCCTCGCCGACACCCTCCGCCAGCAGCTCACCGCCGCCGGCTGGACCATCAAAGACAGCGCCAACGGCTACCAACTCATCGCCTTGAACTAAAACCATGTCTCCCATCGAAGAACTCCGCCACTCCACCGCCCACGTCCTCGCTACCGCTGTCCTGCGCCTGCACCCGGATGCCCGTCTCGACATCGGTCCGCCGACCGCCAATGGCTTCTACTATGACTTCGACTGCGCCCACCGCTTCAGCACCGAAGACTTTTCCAGAATCGAGGAAACCATGCGTCAGGTGATCGCGGAAGATCAGCCCTTTGTGCGACGGGAAGTCAGCCGTGAAGAAGCCGCCGCGCACTTTACCCAGCTCGGTCAGAACTACAAAATCAGCCGTCTCGGTGACATCCCCGAAGGCGAGGCCATCAGCCTCTACACCAATGGCGAGTTCACCGATCTCTGCGCCGGCACCCACATCGAGAGCACCGGCAAAATCACCGCCTTCAAGCTCACCAGCGTGGCCGGTAGCTACCATCGCGGAGATGCCAGCCAGCCCATGCTGCAGCGCATTTACGGCACCGCCTTTCCCACCCAAGATGAGCTCGAAAAGCACCTGCAACTGCTCGAGGAAGCCGCCAAGCGCGACCACCGCAAACTCGGCCAGCAGTTGAAGCTCTTCCGCCTGGATGCGGAAATTGGCAGCGGCCTGCCACTCCTCCTTCCCAGAGGCGCCACCATCCGCGCCGAGCTGGAAAAAATGCTCTCTCACAAGCTGGAGGACTACGGCTACGAGCGCCTCTTCTCCCCGCACATTGGCAACATTGATCTCTACAAAACCTCCGGCCACTATCCCTACTACGCCGAGAGCATGTATGAGCCCATCAAGATCGAGGAACGGCAGTTCCTGCTCAAGCCCATGAACTGCCCCATGCACATCCAGGCCTACACCGCCGAGCCACGCAGCTACCGCGATCTGCCGCAACGCTACGCCGAGTATGGCACCGTGTATCGCATGGAGCAGAGCGGCGAACTCAGCGGCCTCACCCGCGTGCGCGGCTTCACCCAGGATGACGGCCACCTCTTCTGCACCCAGGAGCAGCTCAAAGACGAGTTCAAAGCCTGCCTCCAGCTCGTGCAGGAGGTCATGGCCCTTTTTGGCCTCCAAACCGCCTGCCGCGTCTCCCTTCGCGATCCCGAAAACATCTCCAAATACGTCGGCGATGAGTCCCAGTGGAAACCCGCCGAGGATTGCATCCAGGAAGTCGTGCAAGAGCTCAGCCTCGTCCACACCGTCGGCCTCGGTGAAGCCGCGTTTTATGGCCCGAAACTCGATTTCATGGCTCTCGATGCCCTCGGCCGCTCCTGGCAGCTCGGCACGATCCAGGTGGACTTCAGCCTGCCAGAGCGTTTCGCCCTCGAATACATCGGCAGCGACAACAAAACGCACCGGCCCGTCATGATTCACCGCGCCGTCTTCGGCAGCATCGAGCGTTTCATGGGCCTGCTCATCGAGCATTACGCGGGCGATTTCCCCCTCTGGATCGCCCCCGAGCAGCTTCGCATCATCCCCATCACGGATGCCCAGCTCCCCTTTGCAGAGTCGCTGCTAGCTGACTGCAAAAAACGCCGCATCCGCGCCACCATCGACACCGCCGCCGATAAAATGGGCGCCAAAATCCGCCGGGCTCAGATCGATAAAGTTCCACTCATGGCCGTCATCGGCAAACGCGAGGCTGAAGCAGATCAGATTGCCGTTCGCTCTCGCAAAAAGGGCGATGAAGGCCCCACCGCCATCGCCGATTTCCTCGACCGCGTGCAGGCCGAGATCACCAACTACGGAGGCGGAGACCCCGCATGAGCGTGATGGCCCCTCTGTCTACCCATGAAGCCCTCAGCCCGCAGGCCGACCCTCAATCCACCGAGGACACACGTGGCATCGCACTCGATCACGTCGGGATCAGCCGCGTGCGTTATCCCGTCGTCATCGCCGGTTGGGAGACCGATCCGAGTCGCCAGCAGCAGGTGGAAGGCCTCTTCGATCTGACCGTCTCACTCACCGCCAGAAATCGCGGCATTCACATGAGTCGTCTCATTGAAACCCTGCATCACTGGCCGCAGCCGCTCACCCCGCAGAGCCTGCCCACCTTCCTCGAAGCCCTCCGGCAGCAGCAGGGAGCCGTCAGCGCTGAGATGACCTGCGCCTTCACCTGGTTCGTCAGCCGCTCCGCCCCGCAAACCGGGCGCCCCGCGTGGCAAGGCATCGAGACCACCTGGCACGCCAACCACAGCAGCCAAGGCGGCAGCACCGGCTACACTTTGTGCATCCCCGTCACCACGCTGTGCCCGTGCAGCCGCGCCATCAGCGATTATGGAGCGCACAGCCAGCGCGGCTGGATCACCGTCAAAATCGAGTGGCAGGACAGCACCCGCATCGTGCCGCCGCAGGAGGTCTTCGACAAGCTCCAGCACGCCGGCAGCGCCCCCATTTATCCCCTGCTCAAACGCCCCGATGAGCGCCACGTCACCATGCAGGCCTACGAGCAGCCCGCCTTCGTGGAAGACACCGCCCGCCGCGCCGCCATGATGCTGCGCGAAGACCCGCGCATCCCCTGCTTCCGCATCGAAGTGCGCAACGAAGAAAGCATCCACACCCACGACGCCATCGCCAGCGTCACCTCCTACCGGCTGCCGGGATGAAACACCTCTTCATCGCTCTCGTGCGCTGTTACCAGCTCGTCATCGCACCTTTTTTGCGGGCGATGAATGGTGGTCACGGCTCCTGTCGGCATGATCCCACCTGCTCCCACTACGCCATCGAGGCGCTCCGCGTTCACGGAGCCCTGCGCGGCGGCTGGCTGGCCCTGCGCCGCCTCTCACGCTGTCATCCCTGGGGCACCCATGGCTACGATCCCGTGCCGCCCAAGAACCACCCACACGCCCATTGACCTCATGATCCTCAATGACCTCCGCATCACCGAACTCGCCCAGCAGGGCATGATCTCACCCTTCGAGCCCCGACTGGTGCGCCGACTCAAAAATGGCCCCGAGGTGCTCTCCTTCGGCCTCAGCAGCTTTGGTTACGATCTGCGACTCTCCTCCCGCGAGTTCAAAGTCTTCCGCCACATCCCCGGCACCGTGGTGGACCCCAAACGCTTCCAGCCACGCAACCTCGAAAAGGTGCCGCTCGAGAGCGATGAACACGGCCGCTACTTCATTCTCCCCGCCAACAGCTACGGCCTCGGCGTCGCCGTCGAGAAGCTCAGCCTCCCCAGCGATGTCACCGCCATCTGCGTCGGCAAAAGCACCTACGCCCGCTGCGGCATCATCGCGAATGTAACCCCCGCCGAAGCCGGCTGGAGCGGCCACCTCACCCTCGAATTCTCCAACTCCTCCGCCGCCGACTGCCGCATCTACGCCGACGAAGGCATCGTCCAAATGCTCTTTTTCCAAGGCGAGATCTGCGCCACCTCGTATCGAAAACGCACAGGCAAATATCAGGGTCAAAAGCAGCGCATCACGCTGCCGAAGGTGTAGATCGCCATCACGCGCTCCAAGAAGGGAAAACGCACGTCTTCCTCTACTCCAGCAACTCTTTCAGCTTCTTCACCATGTCTTCCGCTTGCCATTGGTTGTCACGGTGAATGGTGACGATGCGGCCATCGGGGCCGACGAGGACGGTGCGGAGGTGGTGGGTGATGAAGCCGTCTTTATCCGCCCAAAAATCCGCGCCGAGCGCGAGGGCGAGGCGGCTGATGGTGGCGAGTTCACCAGTGGCGAGCTGCCAGTGGGTGGGATTGGCTCCGTGGAGCTGACCATACTTCGCCATGGCCTCGGGCGTGTCGTTTTTGGGATCAATGGTGAGGCTGAGGAGGCGCCAGTTTTTGGAAGCGGGCGGCTCGGCGAGCAGGGCGGCCTGCATGGCTTTGAATTTCGTGGCGAGCAGCGGGCAATACTCCGGCAGCGGGCAGCGGGTGAACATGAAAGTGAAGACAAAGGCCTGGCCGCGTAGGTCGGCGAGCTTCAGCGGCCTGCCATCGCTGCCGGTGAAGGTGAGATCGGGCAAAAGATCGCCTTCTTTGAGTTCGGTGAGTGGAGCGGGTGTTGCGGCTGCTGCTGGCGCTGGCTCGTTTGGGGCCCCACTCGGCTCTGAGGTGGCACCGGCCTGATGTTTCGCGCTCCATGCCTCAAGCATCGCGGTGATGGTGGCGGCATCCTCTCCGCGGTATTCATGGCGGCCGAGTTCCAGCAGGTCCGGCGTGATGGCCACAAGGGTCGGAAAATGCGTGATGCGGTGCCGGGCGGCGAGGGCGCGGAGCTCTTCACGCTGCTCGGGGTTGAGGCGGGTGCGCTGCGGGTAGTCGGCATTCAGCAGGGCAAAGGCGCTGGAATTGGCGTATTCGGCGAAGTCGCTGTCCTCCCACACTTTCACATCCAGCTCATGGCACATCTGGTTCCAGTCGGTGCCGGTGAAAAAGATCAGCACGAGGCCCCCGCCCTCACGCGCATAGTCCACAGCCTGCTGCGGGGAGCCGAAGAAGCCGAGGCCATGCGCTCGAAGTGTGCCTGGGGCTGTTGCAATGAGGAGCAGCAAGGCAAGAAGGATCCGAAAGCAGGTGAGGTGCATGTTTTAGTGCAAACAGTTTGCATATAAGGGGCGCGAATGCCTGTTTGTCGAGTGCGGTTTCACCTCCATCACTGGCTTTTCATCCTGCTCTTCTCGCTGAACTTCGCTGCGCCGGCACAGCAAGAGACCGCACCTGCGCCGGAGACTCCGGCAAAGCCTGCGGCGGATGAAACGAGCGAGGTGGAGGCACTCTGCGGACCGACGGTGATCACCATTGGAGATGCCTGGGAATTCATCACGCTGGAGAAAGAGCGTGCGCGGCTGCTGATCAGCTCGGGCGATCTCGCGGAGTGGCCGCAGCGCATCGCCGCGCTGGTGGCTCATGCGCGGTTCATTGCCATGAAAGCCTACTTTCTGCACGGAGAGCCACGCGCGAAGATGCAACGCAGTGTCGCGGCGTTGGCAGCCGCCCGGCTCAGCAGCAGCCAGACGGCGCTGGCTGGGAGGCGCGAGGTTTTGGCCGAGGAATGGACACCCATCGAAAACCAGCTCGATGACCTCGCCGCGCTCCTGCCGCCGGGTGCGCTGGTGCCCACGAGCAAGCTGGCGCATCTGCTGCCGCCATCGTTTTCCACCACGGCCTTGTCGTTGCTGGAGCCGCTCAGCCTCACTCCTGGCGAGGAGCAGCGGGTGCGCTTCAAAGCGGAGCGCTGGCTGACGAAGGGCCGCCCGCTGCTGCTGCCGGAGCACCTGCTCGATCTGCACGGGCAGAGGATGCACGCCTTCATCGCGGAGACGACGATGCAGGACTATCATCACCTGCATCCGCAGCCCACGGGCGTGCCTGGCGAGTATGAATGCCGCTTCACACCGCGGCTGGGCGGGCAATACCGCCTGTGGATCAATCAAGTGCCGCTGGACACAGGGCGGGAGGAGTTTCCCCATCTCGATCTGCGCAAGCCAGAGAGGTATCCGATCGTGGAGGAGAAAGATCGCCACCTAGCGCATGAGGCGAGCGTGGACGGCATGAAGGTGAAGCTGAGCTTCAACGCGGAAGTGCTGCGGCCAGACTCTCTGTATGCCGGGCGGCTGGAGTTCAGCGACGCGGACGGGCAGCCCGTGGATGATCTTGAGCCCTTCATGGGCGCGTATGCGCATCTCGTGGCCTTTGCGGAGGATTTTTACCTCGTGCAGCATCTTCATCCACATGGCGCAGTGCCGCGAGAGCATGAACGCGGCGGCCCGGTGATCGAGTTCCCCTTCAAACCCGCGCTGCCCTGCTGGTGGAAGGTCTTTGTGCAGGTGCAGCGAGGTGGAAAAGTCATCACCTTGCCGCTGGGCCTGCGGGTGGAGTGGCCGCAGTGAGGTGCGGAATCACGCAAACGAAACGAAATTCATGCGTGGGCAGGCTTCAGCACGGCCCGCGCCTCATCGCGGAGGCGCAGCAGGCAGGGGATGCACACACATTCCTGGCCCGTCTGCCAGCCGATCCACTCGGCCTCGTCGCGGGTCAGGTTGACGCTGGCGCAAGGGCACTCGGTGGCGCGGTTGCACAAGCAGACGTGGCTTTCACCGCACAGCGGACAGCTGATGATGTCGTGCTTGGCGTAGTTGTGGAGGCTTGTTTCGATGCGGAGAGGATACGTCGAAGGTGGGCGAGCAGATGAATCATGAGGCCGCCAGAGCGCTCTCAGGTTCCGCACAGTTGGGGCAGACTCCGAAAAACTCCAACTCGTGCCGCACCGAACTCCAGCCGGAGCGTGCCGCGACATCCTCCTCCACGCGAACTAGAAACGCAGCCTCAGTGATCTCCTGAAGGCTGCCGCAGTCCGTGCAGATCAGGTAGTCTGGCTGCCGGCCGGGCCGGATGAGCTGAAAGTGATGCGCACGGCTTCCCAGACTGAGCCTGCGAACCATGCCTGCACCCTCCAACTTCATGATGACGCGATAAATCGTGACGGGATCGCGTCCAGCGAGGGTAGGGATTTCAGCAAGCGATGCCAACGTGCGTGGACGATCATCACGAGCCATCTCCAGGAGCAGGGCAATGAGCGTGGGTGATCTGCGAAGGCCCTCCGCCCGCACGCGGTCCAGCAGACCCGGCAGCAGCGCCTCGATCTCGCTTTCCGCAGATGGACCTGCCTCGCTCATGGCATTTCAGCGCAGCCAGGGCGTGGGCGTTTCCTCCTCGGCACCGGGCACCTCGGCGTGGATGTGGCCGTGCTCGTGATGAGCATCCACGGCGGCCTGGATTTGCCAGCGGGGGAAGGGATCGGGAAGGTTCTCCCATTCACCAGGGCCGGCGTCGAACTCCTCATCGGTGAGCAGGCAGGCATCGAGCTTCTCGGTAAGCGTGGCGACATCGAGGCCGATGCCGATGAAGACAAGCTCCTGGCGGCGGTCGCCGTAGGGCTCCACGAAGTTGTCGAGGATCTGGCGACGATCCTCGATGCGCTGCGGCCAGCCGGACTTCGGGGCGCTGATCCACCAAAAGCCTGCGCAGCGATGCGTGGCGAGACCGCCCGCCTGGCTCCAGATGCCTGCCAGCCCCATGCGAGTGGCGAGCCAAAAGTAACCTTTGCTGCGGATGATGCCGGGCCATTCCTCATGCAGGAAGTCCCAGAAGCGCTGCGGGTGAAAGGGTTTTCGCGATTTGTAGGCCATGCTGGAGATGCCGTATTCCTCCGTCTCCGGCGTGTGCTCGCCACGCATCTCCTTCAGCCAGCCGGGGGCGCGTGAGGCCTCCTCAAAGCTGAAGCGTCCAGTGTCGAGCACCTCGCCGAGAGGCACGCGTCCCATCTCCGACTCCACAATGCGGGCGCGTGGATTGAGCTTCGTGAGTGCCTCCCGCAGCAGGGTGCGCTCGGCCTCGCTGATGAGGTCCACTTTGTTCAGCACGATGACATCGCAGAACTCGATCTGATCGATGAGAAGGTCCGTCACCGTGCGTGTGTCCTGCTCGCCGAGAGACTGACCGCGCTTTTGCAGCGAATCGGCCTCGTTGTAGTCGTGGAGGAAGTTTTTGGCATCCACCACGGTGACCATGGTATCCAGCCGGGCGATCTCGCTGAGGCTCTTTCCGTCCTCGCCTTCAAACGTGAAGGTCTCGGCCACAGGCAGCGGTTCGCTGATGCCGGTGGACTCGATGAGCAGGTAGTCGAACCGGCCTTCTTTGGCCAGTCGGTTGACCTCGATGAGCAAATCCTCGCGCAAGGTGCAGCAGATGCAGCCATTGCTCATCTCGATCATTTTTTCCTCGGTGCGCGAGAGATTCGCACCGCCATTGGCGACCAGCGAGGCGTCGATGTTCACCTCGCTCATGTCATTGACGATGACGGCCACGCGGCGGCCTTCGCGATTGTTGAGGACATGATTGAGCAGCGTGGTTTTGCCAGCGCCAAGGAAGCCGGAGAGAACGGTGACAGGAAGACGGGACATGGGAAGAGAGAATGCCGAATGATGAAGGGTGAATGACGAAGGCTTGGATCAGGCGAGGGCTTCGCGGGAGGCTTGTTCATACCAGGCGATGACTTGGCGGCAGTGGGGCTCGCCGTAGGCCTTCACGAAGTCGCGTGTGGCCGGGATGGAGCTGTCTTTCAGCGCCGCGATGCGTTCCTGGCAGTAGGCGCGAGTCAGCGCCGTGCCGCAGCGCTGCGTGATGAGGCAGCAAAACTCCGCAAAGGAGGTGGGAAAGCCGGAGGAGGTGTTCATGACGTGGTGGGTAGATTCAATGATGGCAGGCTCCGCCACCCGGACCGCAGCAGCCGCCGCCATCCAACGGCGCAACGGCGAGGCTGCGCACGCCGCCGAGATAAAAGCTGGCCTGCGGCACACGGCGCACCGGGTGGCCGGTCTCGGGATCATGCGTCAGCGCGGCATCGCGCATGCTTTGCTTCAGCTCAAAACGCCGTACGGGGAGGTCAGGCCTCGGCGGCAGAGTTTCATAGATGTAGGTGGGCATGGGACATGTTGAGCCTCTTTGATTGTATTGCAAGTATGTTGCATTAAAAGAGTCACGCCATGATCCTCAATGACCGCCAAATCACCGAACTCGCCCGCCGTGGCATGATTCTTCCGTTTGAGCCGCAACTCGTGCGCCAGCTTAAAGATGGCCCGCAGGTGCTCTCCTATGGCTTGAGCAGTTTTGGTTACGATCTGCGGCTTTCACCCCGCGAGTTCAAAGTCTTCCGCCACATCCCCGGCACCGTCGTGGACCCGAAGCGCTTCCAGCCGCGCAATCTCGAAAAGGTGCCGCTCGAAAGCGATGCGCACGGCCGCTACTTCATCCTGCCTGCGAACAGCTACGGCCTCGGCGTCGCCGTGGAAAAGCTCAGCCTGCCGGCCGATGTCACCGCCATCTGTGTCGGCAAGAGCACCTACGCCCGCTGCGGCATCATCGCGAATGTCACCCCGGCCGAGGCAGGCTGGAGCGGCCATCTCACGCTCGAATTCTCCAATTCCTCCGCCGCCGACTGCCGCATCTATGCTGATGAAGGCATCGTGCAGATGCTCTTCTTCCGCGGCGAGCCCTGCGCCACCTCGTATCGCAAACGCACCGGCAAATATCAGGGCCAAAAGCAGCGCATCACGCTGCCGAAGGTGTGAAAGCCTGCACAGGCTTGAACTCGACGAGATCAACGTGCATGAGAAGTCTCAAACGCATGCCATCAACGATCCGCCCCTGGTATTGGCCTGAACGAGGTCAGCCTGAACGCACGGAGCCCTTCACCTGGATCGTGGAGGGCGTCATCGCGGCGTCGTGGTGGCCTGATCCTTATGTTTTCGACATTTATGAGGAGCAGAACATACGGGCGGTGGTGAATTGCTGCGAGTTCGACAACCGACGCGATGTGCCGGAGCAGTTTGTGTATCATCACATCAACGTGCCGGACTATGGCGTGCCCACGGACGAGCAGATCGAGCATTTCATGAGCTTGATGGACAAGCACCACGCGGCACGCGAGGCGGTGGTGGTGCATTGCGTGGCGGGTTGCGGCCGGACTGGGCAGTTCATCGTCGCCTGGTGTGCGAAGGCGGGCTTCATCCCGGCAAAGGCTGATCCGGTGCAGTGGATCAGGGCCCGGCGGAAATGCTGCCTGGAAACCCGCGAGCAGAGCGATTGCGCGAAGCGGTGGATGAGCAGGCATCAGCCGAAATGAGGAAAGGTACGCGTAAAAGCACGAGGCGCTGCCCGCGCTCACTCCGCCAGATGCTCGCGAACGGTCTGGTAAAGCTCCAGCACATGATGATCGTGCAGGCGGTAGAAGACCTGGCGGCCTTCTTTGCGGTAGCTGACGAGGCGCGCCGCCCTGAGGGAGCGGAGCTGGTGCGAGATGGCGGACTCCGTCATGCCGAGTCGCTCCGCCAGATCGCACACACAGCACTCGTCCCCGGCAAGGAGGGAGACCAGACGCAGGCGTGTGGGGTCTGAGAGAACGCCGAAAAACTCGCCCATGCGTTGCGCCTCCACCTCTGCCAGCAGGGGGATTTTCGCGGCCTTGCCGTGGTGGTGATGCTCGGTGCAGAGGTCCTCGCTGATGCCGGAGGCGGCCTTTTTCTTTGCCATGCGGCAAGCTGGCAACTTTTTCAGGAAGGACAATTGACAAATATATGAGCGTATGTTCAGATATTGCTGCCATGAGCACCATCACACACACCAAATGCGCCTGCCCTGACTGCCAATGCGAAGTCCGTGAAGGCCACCACGTCCAAAAGAACGGACAAGACTTCTGCAGCGAGGCCTGCGCCGACGGTCACAAGTCCGGCGAAGGCTGCTGCCAGAACTCCTGCCACTGCCACGGCTGATCTCCGGGCTCGCCCCGCTGATCCGCTTCAACTCAAAAGCCGCGTCTGCTCCAGGCAGCGCGGCTTTTTCTTTTCCCATGACGGATCGCTGAAGGCGTTTTTTGTTTCTGCGCTGCCTCTGAAATCATTTTGCCATCCAATCATTCTGCCAGACCTCCGGCGAGGCGATGTTCAAGCCATTGGCAAAATGATGGGGGGCAGAATGATTGGGTTTTGATTCTGCCGAGATCACCTCACGCGTCGTGCGCATGGGGCTCGTTCGGCAGCCACTGCGGGAAGGGGTCAGGGAGCTGCCTCCAGGCGCTCGGGCCTTGTTCAAACTCGGCGTTCGTGAGCAGCGCGGCGTCAAATTGCGCGGTGAGCGCGGCCTTCTCCATGTCGCGACCGATGATGACGAGTTCGGTGCGGCGGTCGCCGTGCTCGCCTTGGATGTGGGAGCGGATTTCGGTCTGGCTTTGCTCGTCCTGCGGCCATTCGGTTTCGCTGACGGCGCTCCAGAAGAAGCCGAAGGCGCGCGTGTCCCGCAGCACACCGGCCTGCGAGAGGTAACCGGCGATCTCATTCCGCGTGGCGAGCCAGAACATGCCTTTGGCGCGGATGACGCCGTCCCAATGCAGGCCGAGAAGGTCGTGAAGGCGCTGCGGATGAAACGGACGCCGCGCCCGATAGACGAAGCTGCTGATGCCATACTCCTCGGTCTCCGGCGTGTGGCCGCCGAGGCTGTCGAGCCAGCCTTTCGACTGCTCGGCCTCGGCCATGGCGAAGAGGCCCGTGTCGAGCACGCGGTCGAGCGCCACCTCGCTGCGCTGGGTGAGATGGACCTTCGCCTTCGGATTCAAAGCGCGGACGATGCCCTGGATCTCGTCGAGCTCGTCGGCGCTGACGGCATCGGTCTTGTTGATGAGGATGACGTTGGCGAACTCGATTTGATCCGTGAGCAGATTGGCGATGCTGCGGGCATCTTCGCCGGTGACGCCCATTTCGCGGTCCTGGAGGTCATCGGTGCTGTGGTAGTCGTCGAGAAAGTTCCGCGCATCGACCACGGTGACCATGGTGTCGAGCTGCGCGAGGTCGTTCAGGCTGCGGCCGGAGTCATCGGTGAAAGTGAAAGTCTCTGCGACGGGCATGGGCTCGGACACGCCGGTGGATTCGATCAGGATCGAGTCAAAGCGGCCTTCTTTAGCCAGCGTGGCGACTTCCTGCATCAAATCCTCGCGCAGCGTGCAGCAGATGCAGCCGTTGCTCATCTCAACCATTTTTTCCTCGGTGCGAGAGAGCTTCGCATCACCGCTTTTGACGAGCTGGGCATCGACATTGACCTCGCTCATGTCATTCACGATCACGGCGACCTTGCGGCCCTCGCGGTTGCGCAGGATGTGATTGAGAAGCGTGGTCTTTCCAGCGCCGAGGAAGCCGGAGAGCACGGTGACGGGGAGTTTGGAGGTTTTCGTGTTCATGGGGAAAGGGTTGTTGGCTCAGACGTGCAGGAGGGATTTCGGCCAGGGGTCGTCGAAGGTGCCGCCGGAGCGCCAGTGGGCGATTTCTTCGTCGGTGCAGAAGCATTCCTGAAGTTCCGGCACGAACACGGCGCGGTCGCGCTCCGGGCCGATGATGGTGAGCTCGCAGCGGCGGTCGCCGAAGACGGGATGCGCGCCTTGAAGCTGCTCCTGGAGCATGGCGATCTCCTCGGGGACCAGTTTGCCGTCGGGATTGGTGACGAGCGCGGCTTTCCAGTAAGCCGTCAGCTCCATGCCGAGGCTGCCGGCGGCTTGATTCCACAGCAGGACATCGCGGTCACGCGAGGCGAGCCAGATGAAGCCTTTGCTGCGATGGATGCCGGTGCCGAGACGCTCGCGAAACAAGGTCCACAGCCTGCGTGGGTGCAGCGGACGCGGATCGTCGATCACGGTGCTGCCGAGTTCGCCTGCTTGCGCGGCATTTTCGGTCAAGGCAGGCCACTGGGCGGCGATCTGACGTGCTTTTTCGAGGTCAAAGCAGCCGGTGTCCAGGAGCTTCTCCGGGGAGATGCGACCGTAGTTCACCGCATACAACGAAGCCTGCGGATTCAGAGCACTGAGATGCGTGGCGATGAGCTGCAGGCTCGGCGGCGGCAGTTGCTCGGTCTTGGTGAGGAGAATGACACCGGCGAGCTGGATCTGCGCCATCATCAGCGGAGCCTGCGGGTGCGAAAGCTCGCGGATGAGGCGACCGCCGCCAAAATCCTCCATGAAGGCCTTCGCGTCGATGAGGGTGGCGAAGGTGTCGAGCGTCAGGCCGGGGCGCTGGCTGATCTCCTCCACCAGCGGCCAGGGATGCGTGCTGCCGGAGGTTTCGATGACGATGTGGTCAAGGTCATCCCGCCCCTGCCAGGCATCCAGCACGGTGGCGAAGGCCGGGCGCTGGGTTCCGCTGATGCTGCCCGCCTGGATGCTGGCGAAGTTTCCTCGCGCCTCGTTCAGAGTCTCGGGATCGCGCAGGAGATCGCCATCCACCTCGAGATCGCTCATGTCATTGACGATCACCCCCAGGCGCAGTTCCCCGCTCACGCGCAGCAGGCGACGAAGGAGCGTGGTTTTGCCGGAGCCGAGAAAGCCGGAGATGACGGTGAGGAGCATGCCTGGGGAGTTATTTTATTGATGCAAACGAGTTGCGTTTTAAATCACCTTTGTTTTAATGCAAATACATTGCATGAAAACAACCTTGCCCCAGGTGATGCTCGCAGGCCTCGAATCCGTCGGTAAATCCGCGTTGTTTCGTGGTCTCACCGGCCACGCGACAGGTGATGAGGCCAATTTTCGCGGATCGACGGTGGTCTGTCGAAAATGCCGGGTGGCGGACTGCGGTTGCGAGGTGGTGGACACGCCGGGCATTCGTGTGGCGGGGGATGCGGCGACGACTCGCACCGCCCTTCAGGCCATGTCTGACGCGGATGTCGTCCTGCTCGTGGCGCGTGGCACCCATGCGGTGAGCGAGGTGGAGACCCTGCTGCGTGAGCTGGATCTCCAGCAGAAGAAAACCGCGCTCGCCATCACCTTTCAGGACAAGGCGCCGGAGCAGATCGAGACACTGGCACAGGTCTATCGGGAGCGGCTGGGCATCCCGGTGGTGGTGGTGAACGCGCGTGAGCTGGATGCGGAAGGACGCACGCGGGTGCTGGGAGCGATCCAGGGCGCCGCCGCGATGACGGGCGGATTGGAGGAAAACCTCTCCCACGCGCAAACTGACCCCCAAACCACGCTTTTTGAGCACAAGCTCCTCGGTCCCTGGTTCGCGCTGGCCTGCATGGGGCTGATGTTTGCCCTGCCGGTGTATGCCGCCTACGTCTTCGCGAGCTGGGCGCAGCCCCTTGTCGATGAATGGGCGATCACCCCGCTGAAGGCGCTGGCGGAAAGCTGGCCGCAGCTCGCGCAGGTGATGCTCACCGGAGGTTATGGAGCCATCACGTTGGGCTGGTATTCTTTCCTGTGGGCTTTCCCGGTGGTGCTGCTGATCAGCGTCAGCGTTGCCATCACGGAGGAGACGGGACTCAAGGACCGCATCACCGCGGCGCTCGATCCCTGGCTGCGCCGCGTCGGTCTCAGTGGCCGTGACCTCATCCCGGTGCTGAGCGGTTTTGGCTGCAATGTCGTCGCCGTTTTTCAGAGCCGGTCCTGCTCGGCCTGCACACGGAAGTCCTGCGTCTCGCTCATCGCCTTTGGCAGCGCGTGCAGCTACCAGATCGGCGCTTCGCTGAGCCTATTTGGCGCGGCGGGGCAGCCGGGTCTGTTTTTCCCTTATCTCGCCCTGCTCATGCTCGTCGGGGCGCTGCACACTCGCGTGTGGCATGGGGCGCTGGCGCAGGAGGGGGCGCAGCCGCTGCATGAGCGCTCGTTTTTGCAAAAGCCCTCGCTGCGGGCCGTCGGCTGGCGGGTGAAGGCGGCGCTGGGGCAGTTTTTGAAGCAGGCCATGCCCATCTTCATCGGCATCTGCCTCGTGGCGGCGCTGCTGGAGCATTTCGGCGTCATCGCCTGGGTCGCGGCGGGCGTCGCGCCCGTGCTGGGGCTGTTTCACCTGCCGGGAGAGGTGGCTCCGGGCATTCTTTTCTCCATCCTGCGGAAAGACGGCCTGCTCACGCTCAACAGCGGCGATGGAGCGCTCATCACCGCGATGAGCGCCGGGCAGGTCTTGGTGCTCGTCTGGCTGGCCAGCACTCTCACCGCCTGCCTCGTCACACTGTGGACCGTCCGCAGGGAGCTCGGCTGGACCTTCGCCGCGCAAATCGCCGGCCGCCAGATGCTCACCTCCATCGCCAGCGCGTGGCTCATCGCGCTTTGCCTCTCATGAATCTCTCCCACCAAGTCCTCATCATCGGTGCCGGTCCTGCGGGGCTGGGGTGTGCGCTGGCGCTTCAGGCGGCGGGTGTGGAGGACGTGCTCGTCGTGGATCAGAAAGGCATCGGCGCCAGCTTCGAGGCCTGGCCGGAGCAGATGCGGCTGCTCACGCCCTCGTTTCACAGCAACGCCTTTGGCTTTGCGGACCTGAATTCGATCTCGCCGGAGACCTCGCCCGCTGATTTCCTCAACACCCAGCATCCCAGCGGCAAAGACTACGCCTCCTACCTCCGGGCCACGGCGATGCACTACGAGCTGGCGGTGGAAACCGGGGTGCGCGTCACCGGTCTGCGCCGCGTGCGCGATTGTTTCGAGGTGCAGACCTCGCAGGGCATCAAAACGGCCCGCTTCGTGGTCTGGGCGGTTGGCGAGTTCTCCCGGCCCGATCTCGGCGGCATCGAAGGCGCGGAATTCTGCCTGCACAACAGTCAGGTGCGCGACTGGGATCAACTCGTCGTCGGAAACCAAAAATTCACCCTCATCGGCGGTTACGAGAGCGGCATCGACGCCGCCATCAACCTCATGCACCTCGGCAAAGAGGCGCATCTGCTCTCCCGTGGGCATCCCTGGGAAAGCGACGATCCCGATCCCAGCCGGGCGCTCAGCCCGCACACGCGTGACCGCCTCAAAACCGCGCTGATCGAAGCTCCTGGGACCATCCACTTCTACAAAAACGCCGAAGTCCTCGCGGTGCGCCCGGTGCGCGCCGGTTATGAGCTGGAGGTGCGGGATGGGAAGCCCTTTCACAGCCCGACGCAGCCCATCCTCTGCACCGGCTTCCGCAGCGCCCTGGAGCCGGTCCGCGAGCTGTGGGCCTGGGAGGACGGCCATCCCGTTTTCAGCGAGCAGGCGGACGAGTCCACGCTCACCCCCGGCCTCTTTTACAGCGGCCCCTCGCTCCAGCATCGCGGCATGCTGTTCTGCTTCATCTACAAATACCGCGCCCGCTTCGGCATCATCGCGCGTGAGATCGCCGTGCGGCTCGGCATTGAAACCGGCGGCGGACTCGACCTGTGGAAGCGGCGCGGCTTCCTGCTGGAGGATCTGAGTTGCTGCACCGACTGCCAGTGCGCCGTCAGTGCCGACGAAGAAAAAGCCCACATTCAAACAGCGGAGGTCATCGAGTATGCCCAGGCTGCCTGATGTCCCGCTTTCCAGGCAGCGGGTGCTGCTGGCCGACTTCGCCGCCGCGCTGCGGCAGCAGATGTTTTTCTGGGGGCGGGATGTGATGAGCGGCGGGAACCTGCTGCTGCGGCATGGCTTTGAAAAACGCGAGTCTCCCGGCCTCAAGGGCACGAGCTGCTACCGCCTGCGGTACAAGGATGGCGTGATCGAGCTGCACGGCGCCTGCGCCGGATGGTATCCGCAGGCGGGCAGCGCGCGTCCGGGCTTTCTCTTTGTGCGCACGAGGGGCCGCATCACCACGCACCGCCTGCACGAGCCGGTGGTGCCGGGGCGCTATCAAAGCGAGGCGCTGCAAAACCACACCGCCGACGCCATGGCCGCGGCGCGGCTCTTTGCCGGCTGGCTGGCGGATTACGAGGCCTGGGTGCGGCGGCAGATGGGGCCGGGCTACCGAGTGGAGTGCCGGAATATGCTCGCCAGCCTGCCCAAGGGCCAGACCTGGCTGCCCGCGCCGGAGGCGGAGCGCTGGCTGCGCCTCCTCGCCGCGCAAGGCCCCGGCGCACCGCGTGCCCGGACCCTCCGCGTTGGTGGAAGCGCCCCGTTGACTCACCGGCTGGCGCAGGAAATGACGAATGCCTAAACCCGAATGAGGAAAGAAATCCGAATGCCTAATGCCGAAAAAGCCCATCTCCATCCGGTGCCAATGACCTTTCGTCATTCGTGCCTGGTCATTCCTGACGCGAGCGCGAAAAGTCGCGAAGCCAAGGAACGGGGGACTCTGTCCCCCAGTCACAGCGGGGACAGAGTCCCCTCCTCCATGGTAATCGGGGCATTCCTGCCCCGATTAGACACTGCAAGGGCCAGGAATGGCCCTGGTACCCACGCCTGAATCTCCACCTCTGAATGAACTCGCAAGCCCCCGCTCCATCCTCCACCCAGTCGCACGACGCTGCGGCCGGGATTTTGGCGTCCTTGCTGGAGCGGGGCTTCAAGCGCACCCACGCCCTCGTCTGCCTCCTGCGGGAGATGGCCGCCGATCCGCGTCCTCGCTCGCTGGCGGAGTGGGGCGAATGCCCGAGCCTTCAGGAGCGCAATGTCGTGACCCTCTACCGCCTGATGCTGAAGCTGGAGCAGGCGGGCGTCGTGCGCCGCGTGAACCTGGGGGAGCGGGCGCAGTGCTTTCAGCTTTTGCCGCCCGGTCCGGCCCCGGATTACCTTGTCTGCACGAGCTGCGGCGGCCTGGAGCAGGTCGAGACACCGCTGGAGGTGCGTGTGCTGGAGGAAAATCTGGCGCGGAAGACCGGATGGAAGGCCGTGCGCCATGAGCTGGAGTTCTTCGGCGTGTGCCCGAGCTGCGCGGAGAACAGCGACGCAGCCGCCCAACCCGCACATTTATAACGCAAAATAGTTGCATTACTTCATGTCGGCACTATTCAAAGTCCTGCCAGCTCCTCACCTCAAACCGCCTTGTCGAGCTTGAACTCTCCGCGTGAAAATCCTTCTGAAGCCACTCCTGCCGTGCCTTGCGCCGCGCTCGTCGTCGAGCGGGCGGACGGGCTGCGCACGCCCCTGGCGGAGGGCGAGTTCCGGTCCTCGGCGGGGAAGCTGCTGTTCGTCCGCCGGGGCGGCTGCATCGAGATCCGCTGCCCGCGCAGCAAGGAGCTGTTTCGCGTCCATTTTTGCCCTGATCCGCCCGCCGGGGCGGGCTGAGGCGCCCTGTTTCAGGTGGTAATGCCCTCACCGCCGGAAAAAAAACCCGAGGCCTGAGGTCCTAGAACCCGGAGCCCTTCAAAACACAACCACACCAAACACACACATGAAGGTATCCAACATCCTCGCGACACGCCTCGCGCGTCGCACCAACAACAAGGGCCTCACGCTCATCGAGCTGCTGGTCGTTCTCGTCATCCTCATCGCCCTCGCCGGCATCCTCATCCCGCAGTTGCCGAACATGCTCGTGCGCACGCACGCTGCCGCTGGTTCGACCAACATCACGGAAGTGAACAAGCGCATCCAGGAGTTCGAGCAGGTGTATTTCAAGCATCCTGCCAATCTGGACAACCTTGTTGATGATGGCGGCACTGATTTGAAACACACTTTTGTCCAGGGGGGGGCCGAACTCACCGTCGTGGCCCTGACCGCAGACACGGCTGATGCCCTGGTAGATGCCGGGATCGACAATGTCGCTGCACTGGATGATGATCCAGATCACGCCACCTTTGCAAACTATAGCACTCCTCCTACTCCGACAGGCGTCGCTACCGGACTGAACGTTGCCCGTGTCACCAGTGCTGCTGTGGCAAGGCTTCTGCGTCCAGGCGCTGTGCTGAATGATGTGTACGTTGCCTTCGGTGTCGGCCAGGCCAGCGAAATCATCGGCCGCACGGCCAATGAGGCAGGCTATCACTTCGGCGAAGGACCTGGTGAAAATCCCGAGGACGTTTATTCTCGCTTCATCGCTGTATACAAAGTCTTAGATGCAACCGACGGCGCACTTGGTCGCGCTGAGTTCGTAGGCGTCCTTTCCATCCACGATGACGAGCTTGCCAATGGCTCGGATCACGTCGCTGAGTTCTTTGAAACCAACGAGCTGTAATCCGCACGGCATCGCCTGATGCCTCTGGCAGCCTCACACGAGCTGCCATCCGCCCCGCCCGGATTGTCCGGGCGGGGTCATTTCAAAAAGAGGGCCGAAAACCGGCCTATCCCGGCGCTTCCGCCATTCCCCTGCCCTCATTTCCTTGCCCCTTGGCTCTCATGACAAGGGAATGGGGACAGAGGAATCCAAACTCAGACGCTTTTGGCCCCCACTCCTGAGAACCCCGATTCCATGCTCATCCACCCGCACCTTCACCACCACCGCGCCGGTCGCCGCTCTGTCCCAGGGCTGACGTTGATCGAGCTGCTGGTCGTGCTCCTGGTGCTCATCGCCGTGGCGGGGATCGTGCTGCCGAACGTGACAGACCTGCGCTTCGAATTCGGCGGGGAACGCAAATCAGCGTCGCAGATCGCCACGGAGAAGACTTTGATGGAGGTGCGGGCCGCCATCCTCGGCACGGATGGAAAAAAAGGCCTGTGGAGCGACCTCGGCGAGCGCGAGGCGGACCTGCCGCAGGACATTGCCGAGCTGTTCGTGCCTCGCGTGGGCTGGCCCACCGATTTTGACCCGAACACCCGCCTCGGCTGGCGCGGACCTTATGTCATGGACAGCGGCGCACGCGATGGCGCCAATGATCCCGCCATTCTTGACGGCTGGGGCCGCCCAATCGTCATCCAGGCACCCACCGCGCTCACGATCCGTCTCGTCTCCGCCGGAGCGGACGGCATTCTCAGCACACCGCCTGCCACCCCGATGCCCACGCTCGCCGCCTGCGGGGACGACATCGTGCTTTTCCTCCGAACCGCCGACACGCGCCCATGAAAACCACCCTTCATCGCCCGTTCATCCGCAGCAGCGGCCTCACGCTGCTAGAGCTGCTCGTCGTGCTTTCGATTCTCGCCGTGCTGTCCACGGTGGCGCTGACCTCCAGCAGCGGCATCGCCGACCAGGCCCGCTACGAGGCCACCCAGCGCACGCTGGAAAACATCCGCGAGGCCGTCCTCGGCCCCGCCAACCTCCGCGACACCGACGGCACGCTGCTTTACACCGGATTTGTGGCGGACACGGGACGGCTGCCGAGAGCGGTGGCGGATGGTGCGGATTTCACGCTGGCGGAGCTTTGGGAAAATGTGAACGCGCTGGCCCCTCATGCGGTTCGCCAGGCCATTGCTGCCAATGTGGATGTTGCTGCAGAAGCTGACTCCGATGTTTATCTCGCGACAGGCTGGCGCGGTCCATACCTGCGCCTGACACCCGGCAATCTGAATGTCCGAGATGGCTGGGGTGCTCAGTTCATCTTGAGGACACAGGTGCCAGCCGATGTCGCGGCGGCGGGCGATCCCATCGGCCAAGTTCATTCGTTTGGAGCGAATGGAGCCGAGAATGCCTTGGATGAGGGCTATGATTTGGATCTCTCCAGCGTGTTTACGACCGCTGAAACAGCGGCGAGCGCAACCATCACGATTGAACTTCAAAAAGCGGATGGTTCACCGCCTGATATGACAGTTCCAGCCGATGAAATCATCGTGAGGCTATTCGCTCCCGATCCTGACACAGGTTTGATTGAAGTGACCCGCCTGGATGAATCCTTCACTGCCAACTCGCTCGTGTTTGATTTCACGACGACTCCAGGGGCGCGTGTTGTTCGTGCCTACTACGACACGGCCAACGACGGCAGCATCCAAAGCAGTTCAGCCGTCACGCACCTGAATCTGCGCCACGGTGGCAACACGCGGACCATCATTCTCATCGTCCCATGACCCGCACCCTGCTGCTCATCACTCCGGGTTTCGTGGCACGCGGCGATTTTGACGCGCGGGGGCGCTTGGTGGCGCTGGGGAAGGCGGCGGCTCCGCCGGGGGCGGTGGATGCGGGGTCTTTGACACTGGCGGCGCTGGGATTGGTGAAATCGAAGGCGCGGAAGGTGTGGGTGCTGTCCACCGCAGCGGTCACGGCCATCGTCGAGGTCTCGGCGAACCGCCTGCAAGGCGTGAGCGAGCAGGAGCGCTTCACCGCGCTGGCCTTTGAGGCCGAGGCGCTGACGGGCGTGCCTGCGGGCAGCAGTTTGACGGTGGCCCGCCGACTGGGCGGCGACAGCGTGGCGGAGACCTGGTGGGTCACGCAGGTGGGCGAAAGACTGCGCCAGGAGGTGGATGCGGAGTTGCTGCGGCACGGGGCGCAGCTCGCGGGCCTGGCGCATCCCGGCGGCATGGTTTTGACGGGCGAAAACGCCTCCCGCACGGAAGCGCTGGAGGTTTGGGAGGATCTGCTGTTTCTGCGGCAGCGTCATCGCGGCGCGGCCATGCTGGACATCCTGCCGGCGGAGCTTTCCGGCGGCCTGGACACGCTGCTGGCACGTTTTCCCGTGCCGGAGGCCGAGGCGGGCCAACTGCCGCGTGAAGTGTGGACGACGCGCGGCGGCCTGAGCGCCAGCGCGGCCACGGTGCGCAGCCTGCAAGACGCGGAAACGCTGCAAGGCTGGTTCAGCGGCTGGTTGAGCGCCTTGGACCAGTCGCCAGAGCCGCTGCCGGTGCTGCATCCTCCGGCACGACCGATGAGCAGCGCCCGCCGCGTGCTGCTGGGCGCTTTTGCCACCGGTCTGGCGCTGCTTTTGTGCGCCGGAAACTGGTGGTGGACGGAACACCAGCTCAACTCCGCTCAAGACGAGGCGAAGAAACTCTCCGAGGCCGGACGCCTGCGCAGCGAGGTGCAAAAGGTCTCGCAAGAGCTGCAAAAAGCCCGCGCGGACCATGAAACGGCGCTGGAGCAGCACAGCCAGACCTTGCGCGGCTTTGGCGCGATGCTGGAGGCGCTGGCGATGGAAAAACCGGGCGGTGTGCTGGTTCGCGCCTTGAACGCGCCCGCTAGCATCACCCAGCCCGCGCCGGGCAAGCCGCCGGTGATGGAGACGACGCTCACCGGCTGGTGCTCGGAGGAAAATCTCGCCGCGCAGTTCTCACAAAAAGTCGGCGCTCGGCTGCAACCGCTCGGCTGGACCGTGCAGCCCGCCCGCACCCAGGCACAACTCGCCGGGAGCACGCCGGTGTGGAGCTTTGAAATTCACCTGCGCATGGAAGCCAAGCCCCCAGCCGCCAAACCATGAAGCCTGCCAAACGTCCTCCTCTCAGCGCCCGTGAGCGCCTGCTGCTGCTGGTTTTCCCCGGAGCGCTGGTGCTCATGATTTACGCCGTTTTCATCAATCCCGGCCACAGCGCCGCCTTGTCCAAAGCCCGCACGCAGCTCGAGCAGGCGCGGAAACAAGCAGGCAGCGGTGTGGCCAGCACGGCGGCGCTTTCCGCCGATCTCACCCGACTGAAGCAGGATTTGGAAAAGGTGAAGCGCGAGTCCGACGCGCTGAAGCAGGGCGGCGATGCGCTGCAACGCGCCAAATCCGTCACCCAGGTGGGTGATCTGCTGCGGAAGCACGGCCTCGTCGTGGTGGAGGAAGGTCCGGCCGGTGCGGCGGGTGCCATTGCGCCCGCCAATCGTCGCGCAGCCGCGTCCAATGCCACCAGCAGCCCGGTGTGGGCCATCCGTTTCCTCGGCACCTGGCCGGGCGTGCAGGCCACCCTGCAAGCCATGCCTGAAGTGGCGGATCTCTCCTGCTTTCCGCTTGGCCTGACCATGCACGAGTCCGCGCAGGGAAACTCGGTTCACGAATGGACGCTGCACCTCCGCCTTTGAATCCGATGAAGCCCGCGCCCGCCCAGATCCTGCCCTTGGAGACATTGCTTTCGCGTTGTCTCGATCTCGGCGCGTCGGATCTGCACATCGCCAGCGGGGAGCCGCCGTATTTCCGCGTGCAGGGCGTGCTTTCGGCGGATGCGGAGTTTCTGCCCATCACGCATGAGCAGATCACAGCCTGGGTGCGCGAGATCACAGGTGTGGGGAAAGATGCTCCGCTCGTCCGCGCCTGCGGCTCCTACGACGGCGCCCTGACCAGTGCCCGCAGCGTGCGCTTTCGTCTGAACGTGTATCAGCGCCAGGGGCTGCTGAACATCGCGCTGCGGCGGCTGGATGATCAATTCCGCCCGCTGAAGGAACTCGGGCTGCCGGAATCGCTGCACCAGATCTGCCGCCAGCAGCATGGCCTGGTGGTCATCGCCGGACCCACCGGCTCCGGCAAGACGACGACGCTGGCCACGCTGCTGGATCAGATCAACCGCCAGCGCCGCTGCCACATCATCACCATCGAAGATCCGGTGGAGTATGTGCATGTGTCCAAGCTGGCTCTGGTGAACCAGCGCCAGCTCGGCATCGACACGCCGAGCTTCAATGACGCGCTGGTCTCCGCCATGCGGCAGGACCCGGATGTGATCCTCGTGGGGGAAATCCGTGACCTGAACACCATCCGCACCGCCATCACCGCCGCCGAGACGGGGCACCTCGTCTTCACCACCGTGCATGCGGGCGATTGCGTGGGCGCGATCGAGCGCATGGTGGCCGTGTTTCCCGCCGGAGAGCAGGACGGCATCCGGCGGCAGCTCGCGCTGGTGCTTCGCGCCGTGGTGGCGCAGCATTTGCTCGTGGCGGACGGCGCGGCGGCACGCCAGCAGGCGGACGGCATCACCACACGCGGACGACGCGTGCTGGCGGCGGAGGTGCTGACCGTGACCGGCGCGGTGGCGAATCTCGTCGCCAGCGGGAAGAGCAATCTCATCTACTCCGCCATGGAATCCGGCGGCCAGCAGGGCATGCAAACGATGGAGCAAAGCCTCGCGGAGCTTTTTGTTCGCGGCGAAATCAGTGAGCAGAGCGTGAACGCCCTCTCACGCCATCCCGGCCAGGTCTTTGAACGTGCCTCACGCCTCCGCCAGCGTGCCTCAAGCGCGGTGAAATCATGATCGCCGCGCCCGCCAGACCTGCCGCCGCTCCAGCCGCCACGCTGCTGGATCTCGATGCCGTGCGCATTGATGCCGTGCAGGCTCTGCGGCTGCCGTCGTCCATCGCGCTGCGTCGTCGGCTGCTGCCCTTCGCGGTGCATGAGGGCTGCGTGTGGCTGGCCTGCCAGATCGCGGAGGATGAGGCTTCGCTGCGCACCTTGCAGCGCTACTTTGATCATCCGATTCGCGCCGTGCAGGCCGAGCCTGCATCGCTCGGCCGGGCGCTGGACCGCCAGTATCGCGAAGCCTCCACCGGCGGCGCTGGAACACTGGCCCGCTACACCGAGCGCGGTCAAACCATCGCCGCGGCCAGTGGGGACGAGGTGGAGGCCGATGCACGCCAGCTCGCCAATGACATCCTGCGTGCGGCGATGCTGCGCCAGGCCTCGGACATTCATTTTGATCCAGGTGAAAAGGAGCTGCGCGTGCGCCTGCGTGTGGATGGTGCTCTCGAAGACGCCTTCCGCCTGCCGATGAGCCTGCACGCGGCGCTGCTGAACCGCTTCAAGATCATCGCGGGCCTCAACATCGCCGAAAAGCGCTCGCCACAGGACGGTTCCTTCCGCCACAGCGAGGGCGGCGCGCGCGGCCAGGTGGTGGATGTGCGCGTGGCCACGCTGCCCGCCCGTCATGGCGAGCGCATGACGCTGCGCCTCATGGCCGTGGACAGCAGCCGCTTCTCCCTCGGAGCGCTCGGCATGAGCACGGCGCACCATGGCATGTTCAGCAGCGCCATCAGCAAGCCGCACGGCCTCATTCTGCTCACCGGCCCGACCGGTTCCGGCAAAACGACCACGCTTTACGCGGCCATCCGCGAGCTGATCGCCGCCGAGGCGCTGAATGTCATCACCGTCGAAGATCCGGTGGAAAATGAGATTCCCGGCATCGTGCAGGTGGAGGTGGACAGCGCGGACAAGGTCAGCTTTTCCAGCGCTCTGCGCAGCCTGTTGCGGCATGACCCCGATGTCGTGATGATCGGCGAAATCCGCGACCGCGAGACGGCGGACATTGCCATCAAGGCCGCTTTGACCGGGCATCTGGTTTTTTCCACGCTGCACACGAACTCCGCCGCCGGTGCCGTCGTGCGCCTGGCTGAGATGGGAGTGGAGCGCTTCCTCATCGCCTCCACGCTGCGTCTCGCGGTGGCGCAGCGGCTTGTGCGGAAGTGCTGCTCCCGCTGCATCACACCGGAGTCGCTGCGGCCGGAGGACGCCGCCTTTCTCGCCTCTCCGCAGCTCGCTGGCACATCGCATTTCCGGCCCCAAGGCTGTCTTTACTGTGCCGGACGCGGTTATGCGGGCCGCGTGGGCTTGTTTGAGATGCTGCCCATTGATGAGGAGTGGTCCCAGCTCATCACCGAAGGCGCTGGCGAGGCTCAAATGATCGAGCACATGCGTCTGCGTGGCCTGCCGCTGCTGGTGCAGGACGCGGCGGAGAAACTCAGCGCCGGGGTGGTCACACTGGAGGACGTGCGCGGCGCGGTGACGGTCTGGTAACTCGCTTTTTCTGAATCATGCCCGCCTTCACCTACACCGTCCGCGATGCTTCCGGTGCCCGTCTTCAGGGCGAGCTGGAGTCCTCGTCCAGCTCCGCCGCTGCGGCAGAGCTGCGCACGCGCGGCTGGCTGGTGCTCGGTATCGAGGAAAACACGAGCCGGAGCGGTGGCACCGCCTTCTCGCTGAGTCCCTCGTCATGGCTGTGGATTCGCTCGCTCGACATCGAGGTCAGCCTTTACCAGCTCTCCACGCTGCTGCGCAGTGGCCTGACGCTGCTGAGCGCCCTGCGCCTGATCGCCGAGCAGGCCGAGCGTGGCCGCCTGCGCCGCGTGTGGGAGCAGGTCATTATCGACATCGAAAACGGCGCCTCGCTGGCGGATGCTCTCGCGCGTCATGCCTGCTTCACCCGTATCGTGGTGCAGCTCGTCAGCGTGGGCGAGCAGACCGGTCACCTCGCGCCCGTGCTGGAACGTGCTGCGGCCGCTTTGGAGAAAAAACGCACGCTGCGCGCCGGGCTGATCACGACGCTGATGTATCCCGCCATCGTGTTCCTCGTGGCCATGGGCCTCGCGGTCTTCATGATCGTGGGCGTGCTGCCGAAGATGCAGGTCTTTCTGCGGGCGCTGGGAAAAAAACTCCCGCCCATGACGCAGCGCCTCGTTGATCTCGGCGAGTGGACGCAGATGCACGGCCTCACGGCGGTTATTGTCAGCGTGGCGGTGCTGTTTGCGCTGGTGCTGGTGTTTTTCTGGCCGCCAGGACGTGCGCTGATCGACCGTGCCGCGTTGCGCCTGCCGCTGCTGGGCAAAGCGCTGCGAACAGGCGGCACGGCCTTGTTTGCCAGCAGCTTTTCCGTGCTGCTGACCAGCGGCGTGACCATCCTGGAAGGGCTGCGTGTGTGTGAAAATCTCATCGGCAACCGCCGGCTCTCCGCCATCATCGGCGCGGCGCGTGAGCGCGTGCTGCAAGGCGAGCCGCTGGGCCGTCATCTGGAGCAGCCCCATGGCTTCATGCCGATGCTGCCGCGCATGATCACCGTGGGCGAGTCCTCCGGCACGCTGGACAATGTTTTGGACGAGGTGGCGCGATTTCATGAGGCGCAGCTTGAGCGCATGATCCGCCGACTCACCGCGCTGATCGAGCCTGCGGTCATCATCATCGTCGGCAGCATCGTGGGCTATGTGTACCTCTCGTTTTTCATGGCCCTCTTCGCCGCCACCGGCCCCGGCAACAACATCCGCTGAACCTTTTCCATGCCTATGAAACACCTGCTCACCCTCCTCCTGCTGCTGGCGCTGAACGCCGCCGCGCAGTCACCGCCGGAGCCGCCCAAGCCGCCGGTCGATCCCACCGTGCCGGACACAGCCTTGCAGAAGCTCCTCATGGCCACGGTTCAAAACAAGGCCAGTGAGCAGAGCATTCCCACCATCCTCATGCGCGGCAAGATCATCAATCAAACCGGCCAGGGGCTCGTCATCATCGAGGTGAACAAGCAGATCCTCGCGCTCAAGCAGGGCGGCACGCTGAGTCTTTCCGGCGAGTACAGCCACCTCAGCCTCCAGCTCAGCGAGCTGACCAAGGAAAGCGCCACCATCGAGGTCCTGCCGCTCAAACAAACCCTTCGCCTGCAATGAAACGTCTCCTTTTTCTCCTGCTCTCCCTCCTCGCCATCAACGTGCAGGCCCAGACCGGCCGCATGGAGGTCATCGACCTGCGCCAGGTGCCGCTCTCTGATGCGGCGCGCATTTTGTCCGAGGCCGGAGGCTTGAATGTCGTCAGCTCGGTCGAGGCTGGAAAGACCATCGTCAGCCTCTACCTCACGCAAGTGCAGGCCCGCGATGCCGTGGAGGCGCTGTGCCGCTCCCACAACCTGTGGTTCCGCGAGGATGAAAAAAGCGGCATCATCCGCATTCACACGCCGGAGGAGTACAAGCGTGACCTCGGTAGCTTCCAGGAAGAGCTCACGGAGGTCTTCGACCTGCGTTTCCCGAATGCGAACGATGTGGGCCGAGCCATCCAGGATCTCTACGGCGCGCGGGTGCGCATGAACCAGAGCAACTTCATGCAGGACTTCCAAAGCACCATGGAGCTGCAGCAGCGCTTCCAGCGTTTCGACATCGTCGATGGCCGCAGTCAGCAGTTGGGCGTCACGGGGCAGGGGGGCAACGCCGCTGGCGGAGGCCAGGGTGGCTTCGGTGGCGGGCTGGGTGGTGGTCTGGGCGGCTTCGGCGGGCGTGGAGGACTCGGTGGCATCGGCGGACGCGGCGGACTGGGCGGTTTCCAAAACTTCGGAAACAACAATTCCAACAACAACCAGCCCATCGAACCCCAGCGTGTGGAAAACCTCACGGCGGAGGAGATTCAAACGCTCGAAGACCGTGCCGACAACGCCGAGAAGCTGCTCGACGAGCGCGTGAACATCTTCGTCACCGTCATTCAGCGCCTGAACAAGGTCATCGTCCGCACCGGCGACAGCCGCGCGATGTCGCAGATCAAGGAACTCATCACCAGCGTCGATGTGCCGACGCAGACCGTGCTGCTGGAGGTCAAAATCCTCCGCGTGCGCATGGACCAGGGCTACCGCAGCGCCGTCGATTACCTTTTCGACAACGGGCGCTTCCAAGCCGGTTTCGGGGCCAATCCTGCGCAGGCAGGTGATTTGAGCTTCCGCTTTGCCAGCAACAACTTCAGCGCCCGCATTCAAGTGCTGGAGCAGAAAGGCCAGGTGCGCGTCGTCTCCACCCCGACGCTGCTCATCGCCAACAACGAGGTCAGTCGCCTTTTCATCGGCGAGGAACGCCCGCTGAACCGCAGCTTCAACGGCGGCGCGGTCATTCCAGGCGCGATCAACAACGTCGTCACCCAGGGCAGCACCGACATCGAATTCCGCCCCGTCGGCACCACGCTGCTCATCACGCCGAACATCAACGCCGACAAAACCGTCACCCTGCGCATGCTCCAGGAAAACTCGAACATCACCACCAACGGCGCGTCCGTGCTGGTGCCGAACAACAATGGCTTCCAGCGTCAGAGCGTCGATACCGTGCAGTCCCGCACCGTTAGTGGCACCGTCGTGGCCCGCGACCGCGTGCCCGTCGTCATCGGCGGCTTGATCGACACGAATTTCACCGACACCCGCGCCCAGGTGCCCTTCCTCGGCAACATCCCGCTGCTCGGCACCCTTTTCCGCCGTGTGGACGACACCAAGGCGCGTGAGGAGCTCATCCTCATGATCTCCCCGCAGGTCATCGACGCGAACGAAGGCGGCGCACTGGCCTCAAAGAAGCTGCTGGAGGACAACGAGGTGAACGGAATCGAGGCCATGGCCTCAGGGCAGCACATCCACGACCGTCTGCGCGATCACCTGCCCGCACCGCAAGCGCCCAAGGCTCATCCGCTTGAAAGCGACGCCTCGGCGAGGCCTGCCAAGCGAGGCCTGCTGGAGTGGTTTCGGCGCAACAAGCCCGCGCCGTAACTGCGGTCCGTGGTTCGTTCCATGGACGTGTGGCTCTGCTTGAGATCGAACTTGGAAGTTCGATCTACTTTCGCGCCCGCGTCTGAAAATCATTTTGCCCTCCATGATTTTGCCAAAAGACCGGATTCCGTTCGGCCAGACATGCCCGACTCGCGCTTTTTTGCGCGCCAGTCACAGCTCCTTGATTGCTAAAACAATTTATTTGCACTTGTAAACCGGTTGCATTAACGCCGCAGCCTCATGAAAACACAGGTCCAGCTCCCGCTCACACGACTTTGCCTCCTGACGGCTGCATTTGGCTGTTCAGCTCTCACCTCATCCGCCCAGCAGCGGCATGATCCTTCCCACAATCACGCTGGAGAGGTCATCACGCTGGATGAGGTTGTGATTTCAGCACCGCTGGACCGGCCGCTTTTCCAGCAGGCGCAGGCGGCGTCGATCATGACGGCGGAGCAGTTGAACCTGGCCCTGGAACCGTCTCTGGGACAGACCCTGGCGCGCATGCCAGGCGTCAGCAGCACGTTTTTCGGCCCGGCTGCGAGCCGGCCGGTGATCCGCGGCCTGGAGGGCGACCGGGTGCGCATTTTGCAAAACGGCCTGAACACCACGGACGTGTCTTCGGCGAGCTTTGACCACGCGCTGAGCTTTGATCCGTCGAATTTGAAGTCAGTGGAGGTGATTCGGGGTCCGGCAACGCTGCTTTACGGATCAGGAGCCATCGGCGGCATCGTGAATGCCATCGACGGCCGCATCGTGGATGAAAAACTCGACGGGACGATTCGCGGCTCGATGGGCGGGCGGTTCTCCAGCGTGGACCAAGGCTACCAGACAAACATGATGCTGGAAGGCGGCTGGAAGGGGCTGGCGTTTCATGTGGAGACGTTCACGCGAGCGGCGGAGGACTACCGCATCCCAGGAAACACACGCACGGTGGGCGAGCAGGAGCGGAATCCGCCCGCCACAGACCAAAGTGACATCGCTTTGAATTCGCGACTGCGGAACGAGGGCTTCTCCGCCGGATTGAGCTATGTGTGGGACAAGGGCTTCATGGGGTTCTCGTGGACGGAGTTTCACAACATCTACGGTTCTCCGGCTGAGGAGACGGTGTTCATCGACCTCTACCAGACGCGGCTGGATGTGCGCGGCGCGTTTTACAAACCGCTGCCGTCGATCAAGGAGATCAACTGGCGCTTTGCGTGGTCGGACTACGAGCACACCGAGTACGAAAATGGAGCTGACAACACGACTTTCAAAAATGATGGCTATGATTTCCGTCTGGAGATGAAGCACGAAAAGGTGGCAGGCATGGAAGGCGTGGTCGGATTCCAGTCTGAGCGCAGCGACTTCTTGGTGGCGGGCGATGAGGCCTTCTTGCCGCCTTCGGTCACGAATTCTAACTCATTGTTCTTTTTCGAGGACATCACCCGCGGCCCGCTGAGCTTTCAATTCGGCGGCCGCTACGACAACATCGAGACACGCTCGCGCAACAGCCCCTTGGGTGACTCCCGCCAACGTAGCTTTGACAATGTGAGCGGCTCTGCAGGCGTCGTTTTCAACATGAATGAGGAATACTCCAGCGCTTTCACCATCAGCTACTCCGAGCGCGCCCCCACGGCCACGGAGCTGTTTGCCAACGGTGATCATGCCGCTACAAACACCTTCGAAACGGGTGACTTCGGTCTTGGGGTCGAGCACTCGGTGAGTTTTGACCTGAATCTGAGAAAGCGCACGGGATGGGTCACCGGCAGCGTCGGAGGCTACTACAGCCGCTACGATGGCTTCATTGGCCTGTTCCCGACCGGGGGTGTTGCTGCGTCTGGCAACCCTGAGTTTGCGTATCGTGCGGTCAACGCTGAATTCATCGGTGGTGAACTCGAAACCACTCTACACCTCTTGCACCCGGTGACCGGCGAACCCGGCCAGCCGGACACGAATCTGCACTGGGAGTTCAAAGCGGATGTGGTGCGCGCCCGTGATGACAGCGGACGGTCGCTGCCGCGCATCCCGCCCTTCCACCTGACGAGCGCGCTCATTCTTGAGCACGGACGCTTCGGGGCGCGATTGGAGGGCATTTATGCCGCGCCGCAGCACCGTCTCGCCGCGAATGAGTTCGGCACGCCAAGTTATTTCCTCGTGAATCTCTCCCTCACCTACCGTGTGCTCCAAGGCGCAAACACCCTCGACTTTTACGTCAAAGGGATGAACCTGACCGATCAAGACGCCCGCGAGCACACCTCATTCCTCAAAGAAAGGCTGCCTCTGCCCGGGCGCGGCCTCGTGGCGGGCTTGAAATGGAGTTTTTGAAATCAGGAGCGGGCAGAGCTGTGTTGCCCAAGATCTCACCACCCATTTTCTCAAATTTGAGGCACTTTAGTGACGATTTCTCCAATTTTAAGATAATTGTCATAACAAAGTCTTGATTGGGTGAGATAATAGCTGTAATTTCAGTTATTATCTCAATCCAATCAAAATGAGCGCTTCAAACACCAACCTTCTCAACGGAGGCCCCATTTTCCAAGCTTTGGAAGCTCGGCGTGCGTGGCGGGAGAAGGAGCAGCACTCGCCTCATTTCTGGGTCTTGGTCAGCCTTTTGGGCGATTTGGTCATGGCCGTGCTGGCTGCCTTCTCCGCCTACTGGCTGCGGTTTCACACGGTCTTGCGTGACATTGGCAATTTCGACGAGATGACGTTCCGCCAGTACAGCGGGCACACAGCGCTGGGCAGCCTCACGCTGGTGCTCGTGATGGGGTGGCAGGGCATTTACCATCAAAATGTGCTCCTGCGCAGCCGCTGGGTGTCCTCCAAGATCGCCAAGGCGATCCTCATCTGGACGGCAGGCTTCCTGGCCATCACTCTGGCGCTGAGGCTGAAGCCCGAGATCTCACGCGTGTATGTGTTGCTCAACGGTGCTACAGCCCTGCTGCTCATCCTGGGATGGCGTTCTGTCCTTTTGAGCTGCCTCCGCGCACCGGGCCGTATCGAGTCACTGCAGCAGCGTGCCTTGTTTGTGGGCTGGAACACCGAGGCGCAAACCCTTTGGAAGACATTGAAGCGCGACCAGGCCTGCGCGTATGACATCCTCGGCTGGGTGAACACCGGCAGCGATGAAAGCAAGCATCCAAATGATGAGAATCTGCCCTGCCTGGGCGATCTGGCTGAGGTGGAGCGCCTTGTCTCGACGCACGCGGTGGACATGGTGATCGTGGCCGACCTCCACGGGCCCCGCGAGCAGATGATCGCACTCGCAAACCTCTGCGAGCGCGAGATGATCCAGTTCAAGGTCATCCCCTCGTGCTTCCGCATCTTTGTCTCCGGCCTGACGCTGGAAACCATCGCCGGCACGCCGGTGCTCGGCGTCACGCGCCTGCCGTTGGACGACACGCTCAACGTCATGTCCAAGCGCGCCCTCGATATGGTCGGTGCCGTGGTTGGTCTCGTCCTGAGCGCCCCGGTGATCGCCCTTTTCAGTGCCATCGTGTGGCTGGAGTCGCGCGGGCCGGTGTTTTATCGCCAGCGTCGCTGGGGTGTGAACGGGGTGCCTTTTGACATCATCAAGATCCGCTCCATGCGGCTCGACGCCGAAAAAAACACCGGTGCGCAATGGTGCGTGAAGGACGACCCGCGCCGCCTGCGCGTCGGTGCCTTCATGCGCAGGTGGAACATCGACGAGCTGCCGCAGTTCTGGAATGTGCTCAAGGGCGAGATGAGCCTCGTCGGCCCGCGTCCCGAGCGCCCCGAGCTCATCGCCGGCTTCAAGCATCAAATCCCGCACTACAATGCCCGCCATCACGCCAAGCCCGGCATGACCGGATGGGCGCAGGTCAACGGCCTGCGCGGTGACACCGATCTCGGCGAACGCATCCAGTGCGACCTCTGGTATCTGGAGAACTGGAGCCTTTGGCTCGATTTCCAGATCATGCTGCTGACCTTTTTCAAACGCGATAACGCCTACTGACACGGCTCCGCATGCCCCTCTTTACCGTCTATACTCCCACCTACAACCGTGCTCACACGCTGCACCGCGTGTTTGAGAGCCTGCAGGCGCAGACCTGCCGCGATTTTGAGTGGCTCGTCATCGACGACGGCTCCACCGACGGCACGGCGGAGCTGATGGCGCGTTTTCAAACCGAGGCCGTCTTCCCCGTGCGTTACTTGCAGGAGCCGCATCGCGGCGCGCATCACGCGCACAACCTTTCCCTGTGCGAATCCAGAGGAACCTTCTGGATCAAGCTCGATTCCGACGACGGTTGCGTCCCGCAAACCCTCGAACGCCTCCGCCATCACTGGCAAGGCATCCCGGAGGCGGAACGTGGGCATTTTTCCGGTGTCACCGGCCTCTGCCAGGATCAAAACGGCGCGCTCGTCGGTTCGCGCTTCCCGTCCGATCCGCTCGACTGCACCGCCGCCGAGCTGGAATACCGCCACAAGGTGCGTGGCGAAAAATGGGGCTGCCTCCGCCTCGATGTACTGCGTCAGTTTCCCTACCCTTCCGACGTAACCGGAAACTTCATCCCTGAGTCCTTCATCTGGTGCCAGGTTTCGCAGCACTACCAGACCCGCCACATCAACGAAGTGCTGCGTGTTTACTGGATGGACGCCCCTTCCCTCGTGCATGGCCGCTCGGACCCGCGCAAGAATGCCGCCGGCCACCGCCTCATGTTCAAGATGGTGCTCGATCTCGAAAGCGGCTGGTTTTTCACCGCGCCACTGCGCCTTTTCCGCGCCGCCGTGCAGTACAGCCGCTTTGCCTGGCTCAGCGGCACTGGCGCGATGAGGCAATACGAAGAATTGCGCTCCGCAGGCGGTCGACTGCTCTGGCTGCTGGCCCTGCCTGGCGGCTGGGGGCTCTGGTTGCGTGACTGCACGCAATTTCCGCTGCCCTGAGCGCCCTTTCAGCGCGGCACCAGCGCCGGCTCGGGATACTCAAAGGTCTTCCCCTCGTAATTGCGGATCAGCACGCGCTGCTCGTCACGCAACAGCACATAATCCGGGTTCAGCGGCACCTTCCCGCCGCCACCAGGGGCGTCGATGACAAACTGCGGCACCGCGTAGCCCGTGGTATGGCCGCGCAGTTGCTCGATGATGTCAATCCCGTCCGCCACGCTCGTGCGCAGATGCGAGGAGCCTTGGATCAGGTCGCACTGGTAGAGATAATACGGCCGCACCCTGCACATCAGCAGCTTGTGCACGAGGCTCTTCATCACCTCCGCGTTGTCATTCACGCCACGCAGCAGCACGCTTTGATTGCCGAGCGGCACACCGTGGTTCGCCAGACGCGCGAGCGCGTCACGCACCTCGGTCGTGAGTTCGCGTGGATGATTCGTGTGAATGCTCAGCCACAGCGGATGATGCTTTTGCAGCATGCGGCACAGTTCCGGCGTGATGCGCTGCGGCAGGAAAATCGGCACCCGGCTCCCGATCCGGATGAATTCGATGTGCTTGATGGCGCGCAGCCGCGTTAGAATGCCGTCCAGCTTTGCATCCGAGAACAGCAGCGGATCTCCGCCGGAAAGCAGCACATCGCGAATCTCCGTGTGGCGCTCCAGATAACGATACGCCGCCTCAAACTCCGTGTGCAGCTCCTGCTCCCCCGCGCCGGACACCACGCGGCTGCGGGTGCAGTAGCGGCAGTAGCTGGCGCAGCGGTCCGTCACGAGAAAGAGCACCCGGTCCGGGTAGCGATGCACCAGTCCCGGCACCGGCATGTGGCTGTCCTCGCCGCAGGGATCGCTCATTTCATCCGGGTCTTCCCACGTCTCCTCGATGCGTGGGATCACTTGGCGGCGGATCGGGCAGCCCGCGTCCTCCGCGTCCATCAGGTTGAAATAATGTGGCGTCACCGCCATCGCCAGCTTGTTGCCGGAGAGCAGCACCCCGGCGCGCTCCTCCTCCGTCAGCGTCAGATGCTCCTCCAGTTGCCGCAGCGTCGTGATCCGGTTCTTGAGCTGCCAGGCGGCGCTGTTCCAGTCCTCGGGGGAGATGTGCTTGTCGGACCAATAGCCAGGAGCGAGGGAGCGGAACTCCTTCTCAGGCAGCGGGAGGTTGTCTTGCATGTGCTGCGGGATCAATGGGGCGGCGCGCAGGTTAGGCGCGGAGAGAACGGAATGTCAAACGTCCCCTGCACCCGTTTGGCCGCACCGATCGCTGGGGTGCCAGCGCTCCCTTTTTCCTTCTTCCGCTTTCAGGCCAACCAGTTTGGAGGTTTTTGCAGAAAGAGAGGATAGAGATCAAAAAGTGACCCGTCTGCGGCGGACAGACGTGGTGTTGCGCGGAAAGCGCGGCACGCTATAGCCTGATCTCTATGCTCAATCTGCTTCGAGAAGTGCTGCACTCGCCGGCGCTGGAGATCATCCAGCGCCTGAAGTGCTCCACCGGCATGCCGGTGCGGCAGTTGTGCACGGCGATGGACATGAGCTACATGGGCGTGAAGCAGCACTGCGTGGAGCTGGAGAAGGCGGGCTTTCTGGACACCTGGCGGAAGGCGAAAGGGGCGGGACGCCCCGAAAAATGGTATCGCCTCACCCCGAAGGCGGACGCGCTCTTCGCCAGCCCGGACCTGGAGCTGACCCTGGACCTGCTGACGACCGCGGAGCGCGTCTATGGGGAAACCGCGCCACCGAAGCTGCTGTTTTCGTATTTCCAGGCGAAAACCGAGCTGCTGGCCCCCAAGATCGCCAAAGCGGGCTCGCTGGAGGAGCGAGCACGCCTGCTGGCGAAATTTCGCACGGCGGACGGTTGCCTGAGTGCGTGCGAACCGGACGCGCAGGGCCGGCTGGCGCTGGTGGAGCACCACCGCCCATTGCGCACGCTGGCGGCACGCTACGACATCGTGGACGAGCTGGAGTGCGAGATGATCGAGCGCCTGCTGGGCTGTGAGGTGCGTCGTTCCGTGGAAGAAGTGTCCGGCCTGGTGCGTGTTACTTTTCAAATCAAGACAAACGCGCACAGAGAATGACATCAGGGAACGCAGGCAGGATCAACGTGTGGACGAGGACGACCATCATGGCAGCATGCGCGGGCATGCTGACGGCGTGCGCGGGCAGCTTCGGCCCGCTGAGGCCGGCTTGGCAGCAGGATCCGAATCTCCATCATCATGGCGTCGCCGCGCGCCCTGCGCAGACGGCCGCGACGCCGCACATGGTGGCCCGTGTGGTGTATGCCACGCCGGACCACCTCGCGCGTCTCATCGAACGACAGGGGGACGTGCCGGACACGCAACGCGGATTCGCCCGCATGGGCGACGGCACGGTGGAGCTGGCCGTGCAGGACGCGGCGACGGGCCGCTGGCTCGAATCCCACCTCTGCGGGGGCCTTTTGTTTGTCTCCGGCCTGCCGAACCAGGCCTACCGCCTCGTATTGAAGAACTGCAGCCCGATGCCGCTGGAACTCGGCGTGGGGGTGGACGGCAATAACCTGCAAACAGGCGCGACGGCGTCCCTGAAACGCAGCGGCCTGCGTCTGGAGCCACGCAGCACGCTGACGCTGGATCACGGCGCGCAGGGACCGCTGCTCTTCAAGTCGGTCAGCGGGGACGGGGCGTTGTTTGAAACGAGTCCGCAAGGACACACGGGACTGATTCAGATCGCGGTCTTCTTGTCGGCGGACGCCCCGAGCACGGTGCCGGAAAAACTCCGCGGCAGCCAGGTGGCCCCGCTCGGGCTCTTCCCCGTGGGTGCGCCGGAGCAGTATCGCTGATCGTGGTGGAGTAGAGTTGACGACCAAAATTTGCAGTGACGCCGAGCCTCATCCCACGGGTGCGAGCCTCAACTGGCGCAGTGCGAACAGCGGTGCGCTTGCTTCCCGGATGCGTCTCGCTGTTCGTTTCCGTATCGGGCTGAACTGCTCACGCTGCGCCTCGAAGATGCCTTCCACAAAGGCCTTGCTGCCTAGGACGGCTCCGTCGCTGAAGTAGCGCACTCGCAGCCGCACCAGCTCTGATGTGCTCAACTTCCCCCGCTCCGCCAGCACGGCTCTCGCCGATTCCACGCTCACGCCGCGCTCCACCACTCTCTCGTTCTGCGCGTCCTTCACCTCCCGACCTTCGTCGAAGAGGATGCAGCGATATGCCTCCGCCGCTCCCGCGCTCTGCCAGCCGTCCACCGGCTTGCCGATGGCCTTGCACAACCCACGCTGCGCCCGGCGACTGCCGCCCAGCGCCTCGGCGTAACCACACCAGCGGTAGTCCTTCGGGTCCTTCACCAGTCCCGCACGCACCGGGTTCAGATCGATGTAGGCCGCCATCGTGCGCAGCGCCTCGCCCTTGCCTTCCACCAGCACGCTCTTGAAGCGGTCCATCCACAGCGTGCCCTTGCGTCCGCGCCGTTTGTTG